>JACCDN010697338.1_pt1 | contig 69009 bp, 69 predicted proteins | sample 7441691 | NCBI WGS metagenome assembly JACCDN01 (sample SAMN15323439, study PRJNA562643) | freshwater metagenome | isolation source: river surface water | place: USA:Blue River Watershed | collected 2017-08-16
ACCAATATCATTGAGGCCAGCAATAGGCAAGTTCGGAAGGTCATTAAAACTAAGGGTTCTTTCCCAAATGATGACTCTGTATATAAAATTGTATATTTGGCCTTGCAAAATGCTAAGAAAAAGTGGACTCTACCTATTAGGGATTGGCCTTTAGCATTGAACCAATTCTTCATACTTTTTCCAGAGAGGTGTAAGGTATGAAAAATCAACTTACACACTTAATCTGACGCCCTCAAAAAAAATAGACTTTATAGTCCAGCCCCCCTGCTTCCTCCATCATGAATATTCTTCTTAACCAAATCACTGTAAGAAGAAAGATTTTTTAATTCAGTTTTTGTAAATTTACTTGCCATTTCATGACCATCATACTTCATTGCAAATTCAACACCTCTAGTTTTAACATTTTTTATGAAATTTTCCATAGCTGTTTCACCAGCTAATCTATTAGGATTAGTGAGTTTATATATTTCATATATTGCAGCTCTTAGTCTAATTTGCTTTTCTTCTTTTGTAAGTTCATCCTCCACACCCTCTTCTTGACCATCTATCTTGTACTTCTCATCCTTATAGTGCTTTAACTTTTTTAACTTTTCTCCGAATATTTGTTCTAGAAATGCAAAAATTCCTTTATCTATATTAGGATTGTCCATATTCAATATTAAATATTCTAGAAGCATTATCATTATTGATTCTTGTTCTTTTATCATATTAGAGGCATCCTTACCACCTTCTATCGCTCTGCGAAGTGAATATGCAGCTTCTAGCACTTCTATTAATGTTTCTGAAGATAAAGATGACACTTTATCAGAAGTATTTTTTATTCTCATATTTGAATCATTCGATATTACCATAATACTCCTTGCAAAAATTAGATCTTAATTACATTATATAGTATATGTTTTTAAATTTTTAATAAAGATCTTTATGAAATTCATACTGCAAACCATTTTTATATTAGTACTATCAGTGCAAGGATTTTGTTCTAATAATGTTGTTAATGTATGTCAAATGACTCCTGCCATATGGGCTGACTTTCCACCTCCAAACTTTGCTACTTCTAATAATCTTCGTAAAAAATCTGGGTCATACAAATTTGCAAATGGCAACTTCATAAACATAACAGGCAAGGTTTTCGATCAAAATTGTACACCGGTAACAGGTGCGGTAGTTAGAATATGGCAAGCAAATGCATATGGTGTATTTGAAGACGATAATAAAGTTTTTGACAATAAAGATGAAAATTTTGCAGGGTCTGGAACTGCAATAACTGATAATTTAGGAGAATATGCTTTTTTCACAGTAATGCCAGGTTCATTCAAAAATCGTGCTCCTCATATTAAATTTTCCATTTATCACAAGGATTTACCTGCTTTTGAAACTGAGATGTTTTTCCCCAACCAACATCTTGCCGATAAAGATTCTGTTTTAAAAAAGAAGATTAATGCAAAAGATAGAAAACTTTTGCTAGCGAAACATATTGGATATGATATTATTAAAAACGCTGACATATATGAGTTTCATATAACTCTTGAAGGCATGTTAAATTATAAACAATATTAAAACTGGAGATAATATTATGTCTAAATTAAAAGGAGCTATTGCATTATTTGCTGCTGCAGCATTTACATCAACAGTTGCATTAGCTGAAGAAGCTGCTTCTACAACAGCTGAAAATACTGTTTCTGCTACTACAAAAGAAGAAGTAAAAACAGAAAATTCTGCTCAATAATTACTTAAGAGGTGTTATGGATTTTCTCACACCTCTAAATTTCACAAAAACAACTTAATAAAAATGGTAAATACAATGACAAAAAAATTAATATCTTCTTTAGCACTTTCTTTGGTTCTTTCAACAGCATCTATTTCTTTTGCGGAAGAATACAAAAAGCATGATGCAGAAGACAATAAAAAACACGCTGAAATGAAGCAAGAAGATGGAAAAGCTGATCATGATCACCATGAAGCATCTAAAGATGCTCATAAAAAAGCTAAATAATTATCTTTTATCATTCTAGATTCCCGATTTTTTAGTCAAATACAATAGTAGAAAAATGTTACATTGGCAAAGAAGCGGGAATCTCTCCTCTTGTAGTATTTTAAATACTATATTTCCACTTTTATCACAGTGATATATGCTTCACAATAAGAATAACACCAAAGATAAAGAGTCAGATCGAAAATCTCTAAGCACCTATAATAACATAGGTCAGAAAAATAATCAGAGCGATGTTGCTGAGAAGAGTGCTATTGCTGCAGCGTTAGAAACGTTCAAGCTCTCCATTTGACTTGATATTGGTATCTTAACCAAAACATCGCAATTTTTAGATACTAAGTCTCGCATACCAAATCCCTCGGAGCCTAAAACTATAGCTATATTATCATATTGCTTCATAACATTAACATTTTCAGAGGCATTTCCATCTAGTCCAAAAACCCAGTAATTATGTTTTTTAAGTATTTTTATTCCTTCAGATATATTTGCAACTTCAACTATAGGAACTATCTCTAGCCCTCCGGCAGCAGATTTTGCAACAACACCTGTTTCTTGAGCACCATTTCTGATAGATGTTATTATAGCCCTTACATTAAATGCAGACGCAGTTCTTATGATTGCACCTATATTATGTGGATCTGTTACATGATCCAAAATCATTACTATGTTTTTACTTAGCCCTAAATTACTATTTAACAACCAATCTATATGAAGCCTATCAAGCGGTTTTACCTTTATAGCTATCCCCTGATGCACCGAATTAGGCAAAAGAGCATCTAATTCTTTGTTTTTAACAGATATACGCTTTATGCTTTTTGGTATTAAATAATTTAACTCATCCAAAATAGTATCAACAGCCCGAATTTCTAGAATCACTCTATCCTTATTTTCTAAAGCAGCCTTACAAGGATTTTTACCAAACATCCAATATTCTTTCATAATCTCTAATCTATCACTGTAACAACATTGCCTTCAAATCTAATAATACCATTTCTGCTTTCATAGCGAAAAGAATCAGATTTAATTTTACCTGAAGGTGTGGTTATTTTGATTGGCACCTCAGTCCATATATCTCTGTTATAAAGAGATATAAATGCATTATCTGAAAAAGCGGTGTGACCCTTTGTAGATTTCATTTTCACGTTCCCATTTAATGATAACACTTGATGTTCTGTATTTAAATTGCATCCATCAGATTCAATTTCCACTAATGATTTATCATTAAGAGATATTTCACCTGTTAAATCATGAAATTTGATATTATATGTATCTTTTTGTACTCCATCTTTAGCATGTATTTTAAATCCTTGATTTTTAACATCAAATCCATATAAAAAGCTATTCGTTATTTTCATTAAACCATCACCTTCTACGGATTCACTATATGATATCTTAAGCCTCTCTTCAGATGGTTTTTTGATTATAAGAAATAAGATAACTAAAGCAAGAATTACACCTAATATTAAAAGCACAAACTTAATATTTTTTACTGTTTTAGAATGTTTTGAAATATGCTTGCTTGACACTTATGCGACACCTAATTTTAATAAATCATGTATGTGAATTATACCTATAGGTTTATTACCTTCTACCACAAAAACATTTGTAATCGAATTTTTATTCATCAGTGACATGGCTTCAAATGCCATTATATCTGGTTGCAAAACTTTTGGATTATAATGCATTATATCATCAACTTTCTTGGCTCTGATGTCATACTCTATATTACGTCTTAAATCACCATCCGTTATAATTCCCTGCAGTTCACCTTTTTCGTTAACTATACCAACACAACCAAATCTTTTTTTGGTCATTTCTAACACTGCATCCATCAAAGGAGTTCCAAGATTAACCATAGGTATATCTGAGCCTGTATGCATAATAGATTTTACATAAGTAAGTCTAGCACCTATCTGACCTCCTGGGTGTAATATATGATAACTTTCTTTTGAAAAACGATTTTTATGATGTAGCGCAACAGCTATTGCATCTCCATATACTATCATCATTGTGCTAGAAGTAGTTGGGACTCCTAAATGAGAGGCCTCAGGAATAGCAGGTAAAACTATCTTCACATCAGAAACATTATAAAGAGTGCTATCTCCCTTTCTTGTCATACCTATAATTGTTATTTCAAACCTTTTGCAATAGTTTATTATTGAATTTAATTCATCGGTTTCACCTGAATTTGAAAGAAGCATCACAACATCGCCCACTTTAATCACACCAAGATCTCCATGTTTTGCTTCTGCAGGATTTAGGTATAAAGATGGAAGACCTATCGAGGAAAGTGTAGAAGCTATTTTTCTTGCTATGTTTCCACTTTTTCCCATACCAGTGATAATTAACTTGCCTTCTAAGGAAGAAAGAGTATGCACAACCTCAACAAATGTTTCGTCAATAACTTCTAATAGATGAGAAACAGCATCTCGCTCTTTTTCGACAACGCTTTTACCTATTTCTATCAACTTAGTATTGTTTATTTTTTCCATTTTATCTTTTTACTATTTTTCGTTTAATGATATATTAACACTAAAATGGCATTTATTCTATATCTAATAATCCATTTGCATAGCTAATTGGATCAAAATTATTAATATCATCTTTCGTTTCCCCAACTCCTATGAACATTATTGGTATTTGGAATTTTTTTGCTATTGAAACTAAGATTCCGCCCTTTGCTGTACCATCTAATTTAGTAATTATTATACCTGTCAAATTTACAGCCTTGTGAAATGCATCAACTTGAGATATACCATTTTGACCAGTTGTTGCATCTATAACTATTACCGTATCATGAGGAGCATTGGGGTCTGCTTTTCTCAAAACCCTTGAGATTTTTTCTAGCTCATCCATTAAATTAGACTTATTCTGAAGCCTTCCTGCTGTATCTATTATCAACAAATCAATTTCCTTCTCTTTCGCCTTTTTCATTGCTTCAAATGCAACACTAGCAGGATCAGATCCATGAGGAGCTGATATCACATCACACCCAGTTCTCTCTCCCCACACTTGCAGTTGCTCTACAGCAGCAGAACGGAATGTATCACACGCAGCTAGCATAACCTTTTTTCCTTGGGCTTTATATCTTGATGCTATCTTACCAGCCGTGGTAGTTTTACCATTACCATTGACGCCGCATAACATTATTACATGCGGAGATCCGGTCAAACTTATTTCTTTGTATGAAAATGAAAGAATATTGGAAAGTTTTTCAGCTATAAATCTTTTTATCTCATCACTTGTAATATCTTTACCAAATTTTTCCTTCGATAATGAATTTATTATCTCTGAAGTAGCGGCAGACCCTATATCCGCACGCAATAAAGATTCTTCTATATCTTCCAATGCATTATTATCAAGCCTTGCGTGGGTGAATGCCTTTGTGATATTACTAGAAGTTTTATTAAGTCCTTTTCTTAATCTTTCTAACCATTTCATTTTTTAACAACCATTAGTACACAATCATGACTAATATAACACCAGAAACTATAAAAACAACTGCTAGAAAGTATATTGGCACTCCTTTTCATAAACAAGGTAGAATTATTGGTGTTGGAGTAGATTGCATAGGTCTTATAATATGCATAGCTAACGATTTAAATATTTCTTCTAAAACCGGAGACTTAATAAATCTATATGACAAATACATATACAACGTAGAAAAACCTAATGGAATATTATTAATATCAACACTTAATAAGCATTTAATTGAAAAAGATGGAGAGCCCTCTGATGGTGATATAATAGCATTTATAAGGAAAGACATGCATGTCCATGTTGGCATAGTCACCGAAAAAGAGCGATTCATACATTCATGTATGATACGAGGAGCTGTTATAGAAGAAAAAATTACTAATAAAAAATATAAGCTGTGGAGCTTTAATTTATGATTTGATTATTGCCGAATATAGCATAGAATAGCATCACTTTGACAAATTTATAGTATCAAACGTGAGCAAAACAATAGGCAGCGTAATTCGTGGAGCTGAGGCATTTTTTCTAAATAGTATAAAAAAAGATATTTTATATATAACTAGCGATACGCAGAATATAGAACAAATCTCAGATAATATAAAATTGGTCAATCCAGAAGTTAAAGTAATTATACTTCCTGAATGGGATTGCCTTCCATATGACAGAGTTTCACCAAGTAAAGCAGTTTTAAAGGAGAGGATGAACTCACTCGTCGAAATGATCAATCAATCTCCTCAACAGAAAATTATAATAGCATCAACCGCTTCGATTATTCGGCTTTTACCACCTATAGATCAAATAAAAAGCTCTATAAAACATTTGAAGGTTGGAGACCATATAGGACACGATCTTTTTACAAGATACTTAAACGAAATAGGATTCGAAAGATATAGCATTGCAAATGAACAAGGTGAGTATGCAGCAAGAGGTGGCATAATAGACATAATAACAGATGATTCTGGAACAGGATTTAGGATAGATTTTTTCGGAGACATTCTAGAGTCTATAAAGGTTTTCGACGTAACGACACAGCTAAGCACTCAAATTAGACTTGAGGAACTTAAAATATTTCCAGCTAGCGAAGTTATATTTACAGCATCTACAACATCTTTATTTCAAAAACAATATATATATAAATTTGGAGTTAATACAGATCCATTATTAGAATCTATATCTTCAGGAAGGAAGTATATGGGGATGGAGCATTGGCTGACTCTTTTCTATGATAAAACAAATTCTATATTTGATTATTTATCATCAGACACTTCAATTATTATTGATGATTCACATGGCGTTGAATCCTTTAAAGAAGCCTTTGAAAATGTACTAGATTACTATAATGCAAGATTAGAATTAAGAAGTAAAGAGTCATTGTATAATCCAATCCCTATAGAAGATTTTTACTTAACTGATGAAAAGATAAAAAAATATATAGAAAATTTCGATTATATAATCACAACTCCATATTATTCACAAAATAGTAATATTGATATCACAACATTCCCTCCTTTTCATATATCAGCAAAACTTCAGAATATTTCAGTATATGAAATGCTTAAAAGCTTTATCGATACTAAGGAACTAGGCGGCAAATCCTATAATTTTTCAAAACTTGTTTTTGGATGCTTCACATTGAGTTCGAGAGACAGACTAGCAGCAATTTTAAAAGACCATGATTTCGAAGTAAAATTATTAAATAGTTGGAATGATATATCCTCAATTGGAAAAGGTGTTATAGGAGTTTTAGTATTTGGATTAGAACGAGGGTTCATACAACAACAAATATGCCTTGCAAGCGAGCAAGATTTATTAGGAGAAAGAAAAGATAGAAAGGCTAAAAAACGCAAAAATAGAATCAGAAGCATAGAGGAAATAAACGGACTAAGCATAGGCGATTATGTAGTGCATATAGAGCATGGAATAGGCATGTTTTCTGGTGTAGAAGAGATAAAAGTAAATGAAATAGCGCATGATTTTATAAAGCTTATATATCTTGGTGAAGATAAGCTTTATGTTCCAGTAGAGAATTTCGAGTTAATCACTAGATATAGCGGTAATGATACTGTTGTTCAACTTGACAAACTAGGAAGCTTGGCATGGCAAAGACGAAAAGCAAGTGCTAAAGAGCGTATAAAATTAGCTGCAGAAAAATTGCTCTCTCTAGCGGCGGCAAGAAAACTAAAGGTAGCGCCAATACTGGAACCAATGCCAGATTTTTATGAAACATTTTGCAGTAATTTTCCATATGTAGAAACGGAAGATCAATTAAAAGCTATTGATGATGTGCTTTTTGATCTTAGCCAAGAAAGACCTACTGATAGATTAGTATGCGGAGATGTTGGATTTGGAAAAACTGAAGTTGTTATGAGGGCTGCAGCAGCTTCTGTTGGCGGACTAAATCACTGCCAAGTCGCTGTTATAGTTCCAACAACTCTGCTTGCAAGACAACATTATAAAAACTTTTGTGATAGATTTTCTGATTTACCTGTAAAAATAGGACAGCTATCCAAATTTTGCACATCAAAAGAAATGAAAAATGTAAAAAATGGGATAGAAACAGGAGAAATTGATATAGTTATAGGAACACATGCATTGCTTTCAAAGGACATTAACTTCAGAAATTTAGGACTTATCATAATAGATGAAGAACAGCATTTTGGAGTTGGACAAAAAGAAAAATTAAAAGAAATTAAAAATAATGCACATATAATTACTCTTTCTGCAACACCTATACCAAGAACGATGCAAATGTCTTTAGCTGGTATAAAAGACCTTAGCATCATCGCTACTCCCCCTATGGATAGATTGCCTGTACATACCGTTGTTATGCCATTTGATCCAGTAGTTTTAAGAGATGCAATAATGCGTGAAAGAAATAGAAACGGAAGGGTGTTTTATATAACTCCAAGAATACAATACATAGATGAATTGCAACGTCAAATTTCTAAAATAGTTCCAGAGATTAAAATAGGTGTAGCACATGGAAAAATGACATCAAACGAGCTTGATAAAACCATGAATGATTTTTATGACGGCAAGTTTGATATGCTGCTTAGTACAACTATAATAGAATCAGGTCTGGATATAAATATAGCTAATACTATTATAATAGATAGAGCTGAAATGTTTGGATTAGCTCAACTTTATCAGATTAGAGGAAGAGTCGGTAGATCGAAAGTTAGGGCTTATGCTTACCTTATAACAAAAGAAAATAGATTATCCGATTCAGCCAAAAAGAGGCTAGATGTTCTGCAATCACTAGATTACAGCGGTGCAGGTCTTTCTGTTGCAACACATGATATGGACATACGAGGATACGGAAATCTCGTTGGAGAGGAACAATCTGGCCATGTAAAAGAAGTGGGGATAGAGCTATATCAATCTATGCTCTCTGACGCAGTTGATAATATGTCTTCTAATAAAATTGAGGAAGATAATGAATGGAGCCCAATTTTAAATATAGGAATACCTGTTCAGCTACCAAATGAATATATAGGAGATGTAACTTTAAAATTATCTATATATAAAAAATTATCTTCGCTAAATTCAGAATCTGAAATAGAAGACTATGCATTAGAATTAATAGATAGATTCGGAAGTCTTCCAATAGAAGCAGAAGGATTAATAGATGTAATGAAGCTGAAGGTTGCTGCTAAATTAAAGGATGTATCAAAGATAGATTGTGGAGATAAAGCTGTAGTTCTATCATTCAAAAACAGTAAACCTTTGTCTCATGAAAATCTAATTTCCTTCATATCTAAATCAAGTGATGCAAAAATAAGACCAGATGGAAGGCTTCTTATCGCTAGAATGTGGAAATCTGATAAAGATAAAATAAATGGACTTAAAAAAATCATCACTCAGCTGTAATATTATTAGAATATATATATCTATTTAAGAAGATTGATAATTTAAAAATATTAATTGTTATAGCAAAAGATATTAATTGATATTTGACATGCGACTTTTTTCTGATATCTATCTTTATATATCCGTAAAATAATATTAGTATGATATTCGTAACAGGTGCACATGGTCAGCTTGGCTCTTCTTTGAAGAAATTCATCAAATCTGGAGCACTATTTTTTAATTCATCGGAATTAGATATCACTAACATCGATAATATAAAAAGAGCAGTTGATCAACATCATCCATCACATATAATAAACTGTGCTGCATATACAAATGTTGAAAAAGCTGAGTCTGAAACAGATATAGCATTTCTTGTAAACGAACTTGGAGTTAGTAATTTATCTTCTGTATGCGCTTCTAATAAGATACCATTGATACACATATCAACCGATTATGTATTTGATGGCAATAAAAATACACCATATATAGAAACCGATAAGCCAAACCCTAGAAATGCATACGGTAAAAGCAAGCTTGCAGGTGAAACAGCTCTGCTTGATTCGTCAACAAGTGGAATTATAATAAGAACTTCTTGGCTTTATTCGACATCAGAATCAAATTTTGTTTCAAAGGTTCTTGGAATGCTTAAGAACGATAACATTTTGAATATAGTATATGATCAAATTGGCTCACCAACATTCAGTGATGATTTAGCTGAATTGATTATAACTATTTTAGCAAAATATAAATTCGATGGGGTGGAGATATTCCATTATAGCAATGAAGGTGTTGCTAGTTGGTATGATTTTGCATGCTCTATAGCCAATCTGTCTGGATTTAAAAACACTATAAATCCTGTAACATCTGATAAATTTCCAAGCAAAGTTGATAGACCTCCTTTCACATTACTTGCTAAAGATAAAATAAAATCTTTATTAGGCATAAGGATTGACCATTGGCAAAAAAGTCTTTCTAGATGCCTTGATGAGAAAATTTAAATAGATTGTTGCAGGTTGATATATTTTATTGTATATTCTAGACCATTAGAACATATAATGTAAATAAGAGGCCCTAATGGCAAGAGTTACAATTGAAGATTGCATAAAAGTTGTTCCATCTAGATTTGAGCTTGTGGTTTTAGGAGCACAGAGAACTCGCGAGATAGCATCGTATGGACAAGATGCAACAACTGAAAAACGCCATAATAAAGAAGTTGTGACAGCATTGCGTGAAATCGCAACAGGTTTTGTTTCTCCAGATGCATTGAGAGAGTCTATTATAAAAAAGCATCAGAACAAGAAATTTATATCAGAAGTTGATGTCGTTGACGAAGCAGAAGATGGCTTCGGTGATGAAATAGCTGAAACATTAGCTAGTCTTTCTGTGGCAGTTTCTAGCTCTTCTATATCTGATGAGGAAGATGATGGTTATTCAGAAGAAATGGATCTATCAGAAGATGTTTCAGAACAAGACGAAGAAGAATAACAACATAATATAGAATGAAGTTTGTATTAATAGCATATGGATTTACTATATTAGCAATATCTGGGTTATTTTTCTTTTGCTTAAGGGAGTTCCTTAAAATAAAAATTAAATTATCTGATTTAGAGAAAAATGAAACACAGAAAAGAAAAGATCAAGAGAGTCCAGCTGTTGATTTATAGCTTTTTATTTTTTCTTATCTCTGTTTATATAGCATTAATAACATTCAAAGATAAAGCTACACTTTACATCACTCCTACTGACATCATAGATGGAAAAGCTGAAGGTAAAGGAGTAATTAGACTTGGTGGACTTGTTGAAAAAGGCTCTCTTCATTTTATGGATGATAATCAAACAGTTATATTCAGAATCTCTGATATGAATAACAGCATTATTGTAAAATATAAAGGCATAATACCAAATCTGTTCGTTGAAGGTAGTGGAACAGTTGCAACTGGAACATTTGAAAAAGATGGAACATTTCTTGCAACAGAGCTTTTAGCAAAGCATGATGAAAAATACATGCCCCCAGAGGTAGCTAAAACGCTAGAGATTAGATAGAGCAACTATCTATTAATTCACACTAAAAAGTGCTATCATTCACTAATTTAAAAGAGTTATATTTGCTGTTTTCACTAAGACAGAGTTTAATGATTGTGCATTACTTATAGCTAGATTCATGTTTATAGAAAAGAAAGAATAGAAAGAGTATAAAAACAAAGATGTAGCGATATAATTAGAAATCCTAAAATGGACTAGGTAAATCTTGGAGCAACGTGGTATTGGCTTTTCATTCAATTTTTATAAAGCTAAAATGATAAAACTTCTTCTACGAATAAATTTGCATCCTTGTTATTGTATAAAACATTATATAAGCCCGTCACTATTGGTAAATCTATTTTATGTATTATTCCTATTTCATACAAAGCTTTACAGCTGTGATAGCCCTCAACAGTCGCAGCATTAATCGCATCTTCTTTAATGCCATGAGCTAATTTATAGCCAAATGCAGTATTACGAGATGTTATGCTGGTTGCTGTTAATATTAGATCTCCTATTCCTGAAAACCCTAAAGCTGTTTCTAACTTCCCACCAAAATAAGAAATCAATTTGCAAGATTCATTGATACCAAGAGTTATGAGTGCAGCCTTACAATTTTCTCCTAAATCTAATCCCATACTTATTCCTGCAGCTATCGCTATAACATTTTTTGCTGCCCCCAACATCTGAACTCCCATTAAATCATCGGTTTGATATATAGAAAATGCTGGACTCGTTAAAGAAGCAGATATACGGTTTAATAATTCAGAATCTGACGAGGCTAAGGTGCTTGCAGACATCTTGTTCATAGCTACTTCTTTTGCAAAATTAGGACCTGAGAGAACAGCTATAGGGCAATCCCAAAACTCAAGAACCACATCAGTTAAACATTTTAAAGACTGATTTTCAATGCCTTTACTACACACCAAAACTGGCTTATTAGGAGAAAATGATGTATTTTCTTCAAGAAACTCTCTAATTTTCTGAGAAGGTATAGATATAAGAAGCAAATCGCATGATGATAAATCTTTTATATTAGATGTAGATGTTATATTTTGATGCAATTTTATTCCTGATAAATGCTTTTTATTTTCATTACTGTTATTTATGGATGACACCACATCAGAATCCCTAGAGTAGATAACAACCTTCTCCACATTCAAAGCACATTTCATAGCTAGAGCAGTCCCCCATGCACCAGCTCCTATTATACCTATATATTTAAAACTATTATTTCCTAACTGCGACATCTTCTATAACAAAATCCACCTTTGTTTGATCCATATAATTCGCCTGTATAAACCCAGCAACATCAATACGTTTTCCAACTCCATTTAATATGAATTGACCTAATGGTGTTTCAGCACCCTTAAAATTAATGCATTTCAGCCCTTTAGAGTCAGACATATTATCGCATACTATAAACATAACATGATTAATTCCAACCTGCATGGCCTTTGTAATATATAAGTTTTTAATAGCAAATCTAGGTTGAGAGTTGCCACTTCCAAAGGGCCCTGCTTTGCTGATATCATCAAACATCTTTCTGTTAGCAGCAGATATATCTATAACAGCATCTATGAGAAGAGATCTAACTTTTGTAAGATCTGCAACATCAGCTTCAAACCGTTCTTTGAAAAATTGCCTTAGTAAAGAAATATTATCTTGCTTGACTGTAAATCCACCAGCCATAGCATGTCCTCCACCCTCGGTAATAATACCATCTGCCTTAGCACTTGCAATTGCAGTGCCTAAATCTACGCCTGATATTGATCTGGCAGAGCCCTTTCCAACACCATCATGTATTGCAACAATTGCAGAAGGCTTATTGTAACGCTCTTTGATTCTCGAAGCTATTATACCCAATATTCCTATATGCCACCCCTCACCGTCTACGAGTATAACAGGATCATTATGCAAACCGCGTGATTCTATTTTAAAAATTGCATCCTCAAGAACCTGCCCCTCAACTATCTTGCGTTCTTCATTCAACTCTTCTAATCTTTGCGCTATCTTCAAAGCCTCTATTGGATCTTCAGTACTCAACAAAGTTGTTCCAAGCATTCCTTCGCCTACTCTGCCGCCTGCATTAATTCTAGGGCCAAATACAAATCCTAGATGATATGCTTGAGGAGCAATAGTGATTTTTGCAATATTCGATAATGTAGCAAGCCCTATATTGTTCCTAGATGCTATAACCTTTAAACCGATTTTGACAAAAGCCCTGTTTAATCCCTGCAAGGGCATGACGTCACATACAGTTCCCAAAGCAACTAAATCTAAAAGAATCATAAGATCTGGTTCTTCTATTCCTTTTTCAGCAAACCATCCTCTTTTTCTCAATATACTTCTAACAGCTATCGCAAGCATAAACGAAACCCCTACAGCAGCCAAAGTTTTATCAGAATAATCTTCATCTATTCTATTTGGATTCACAACAGCAACTGCCTTTGGAAGCTCTGGTAAAGCTAAATGATGATCTATAATAACAACATCCAATCCAACTTCATTAGCTGCATCAACAGCATCAAAAGACATAGTTCCACAATCAACAGTAATAACAAGAGAAGAACCACCTTCCCTTATTTTTCTCATAGCATCAGGATTAGGACCATAACCTTCTTTCATTCTGCTTGGAATATATACTGGAGCATCAATGTTAATCATCCGAAAAAATCTACGCAATAAGGCACTAGAGGTTGCTCCATCAACATCGTAATCCCCAAAAATAGTGATTTTCTGATTTGCTAAAATTGCATCTGAAACTCTTTTTGCTGCTTTATCCATGTCTTTTAAAAGAAAAGGATCCTGTATCAAATCTTTCATTTTCGGATCTAAAAAGCTCAAAGCTTCTGCCGAAGATCTTATTCCTCTGGATGAAAGCACCCTAGATAAAGCTTCGCTTATATTTAATTGCTGAGTCAGCATAGAAGTTGTTCTAAAGCAATCTTCATAAAGATCCCATCTCATTCCGCTTAGGGACTCACCAAACTGACTATTTACACCAGAAACCTCTGCTTCCTCTAACATTTCATACTCTTCACATACTGATGAAAAAAGATAAAATACCTTAATCCATCTCTTTTTATTTTCTCACATACTACAGTTGTTCTTCATTATAGGCAATTCTTTAATTTCGATAACGGAAAATAAAATTTTTTTGATATCATATTATTTTATAATAGTGCATAATCTATCAAAAGTTCGAATTCTAGGTTGATAAAATTAGCAATTCCTTATTTTCGCTACATTCACCATATGAAATGGCTGGAGATCAAATCAATGCCGTATCAGACCTATGCAAAGGCTTGAAAGAAGAAAAAAAGAATCAAGTTCTTTTAGGAGTTACAGGCTCTGGCAAAACATTCACAATGGCAAATATAATCAACAAGCTGTCTAGACCCGCTATAATAATGGCGCACAATAAAACATTAGCAGCACAACTTTACAGCGAAATGAAATCGTTTTTTCCAAATAATGCTGTTGAATATTTTGTGTCCTATTATGATTATTATCAGCCTGAAGCTTACGTTCCACAAAAAGATCTTTTCATAGAAAAAGATTCACAGATAAACGAACAAATAGATCTTTTACGCCACTCTGCAACACGTGCACTCCTTGAAAGAAAAGATGTTATAGTCATAGCTTCTGTTTCTTGTATATACGGGTTAGGTGCACCAGAACTTTACCTTCAAATGTCATTTACACTGAAAAAAGGTGAGAAGAAAAACAGAAATGATGTGATGAAAAATCTGATTGCTGTTCAATATCAGAGAAACGATATTGATTTCAAGAGAGGAACTTTCAGGGCAAGAGGTGATAATTTAGACATATTCCCATCTCATTATAACGATTGCGCTTGGAGAGTTAGCTTTTGGGGAGATGAAATAGAAAAAATAACAGAGTTCGATTCATTAACCGGAGAAAAAATAAAGCAACTAGATGAAATAACAATATTCGCAAACAGCCATTATGTCACACCTAGACCAACTCTAGAACAGGCGATAAAGCTTATAAATATTGAGCTTCAAGAACGATTAGAATTTTATACTTCTAACAACAGATTATTGGAAGCTCAGAGGATAGAACAAAGAACAAAATTTGACCTTGAAATGATCATGGAAGGAGGATCATGTAAAGGAATTGAAAATTATTCAAGATATCTATCTGGAAGAGGAGCAGGTTCTCCACCACCCACATTATTTGAATACCTTCCGAAAAACGCCATATTATTTGTGGACGAAAGCCATGTCACAGTTCCTCAAGTTGGTGGAATGTATAATGGAGATAGGGCAAGAAAGCAAACACTAGTTGAATATGGATTCAGGCTTCCATCTGCACTTGATAATAGACCTTTAAGATTTGAGGAATGGGATTCGATGAGACCTCAGACAATTTTTGTCTCAGCTACCCCCGGCAAGATAGAACTAGATCTTACAAATCAGCAATACGTTCAACAAGTTATAAGACCTACTGGTCTTTTAGATCCTGTATGTATAGTTAGGCCTGTGGAGACTCAAGTGGACGATCTTATGAACGAATGTGTTTCTGCTAAAAACAAAGGTCATAGGGTTTTAGTAACAACACTGACAAAAAAGATGGCTGAACATTTAACAGATTATTTAACTAACTTAGGAATCAATGCTGTATATCTTCATTCAGATGTTCAAACTCTTGAAAGAGTTGAAATAATAAGAGATTTGAGAAAGGGTAAGCATGATGTTTTAGTGGGCGTTAATCTACTAAGAGAAGGGTTAGACATACCAGAATGCTCTCTAGTTGCAATATTAGATGCAGATAAAGAAGGGTTTTTAAGATCAGAGACTGCGTTGATTCAAACGATAGGACGTGCAGCTCGTCACATAGAAGGAAGGGTTATATTATATGCGGATAAAATGACAAAAGCCCTTAAAAATTCTATTTCAGAAACATCCAGAAGAAGAAAGATCCAAGATGAATATAATAAAAAAAATAACATTACTCCATCTACTATAGACAAAAAAATTGTGGATAATTTATTTGATATAATATCAGATACAAATTCTAACGATAGTAAATTAACAATAAGTGATATAGAAAAAGAGCTGCCAGCTTTAAGAAAAGAGATGTTGAAATTCGCTTCAGAACTAGAGTTTGAAAAGGCTGCACAAATACGAGATAAAATAAAGACACTGGAATCCATGCTGCTTTCATAGACCACAATATAGAAGGTGCTCTCATAAGGAAAATAATTGATTGATTATTATTATAGTTATAACTATTATCTCGGTTTTGAAAACAACCTTTTAGAAAAATATAATCTATGGATTTTTTGCATTTAATATCTCAAAATATAGCATCTCCAGCTATATTATTCTTTGCATTAGGAATAATAGCAGGGCTAGTTAAATCAGATCTAGAGGTTCCAGATAGCATAAGCCGATATCTATCACTTTACCTAATGATGGCTATAGGTTTTAAAGGTGGAGTTGCAATCGCTAACACTTACGACTTTAACTTACAAGTTATCAGTGCTATATTTTTCGGAATAGCAATAAGTTTCTTACAACCATTTTTGGCATATGGGATATTAAAGCTTACAACAAAGATAGATAACGCAACCGCCGCTGCAGTCGCTGCACATTATGGCTCTATAAGCATGGTTACATTCGCAACAGCATCTGCGTTTCTTAACGCAAATCAAATAAACTATGGAGGATACATAGTAGCTGTCCTTGCATTGATGGAAGCACCAGCAATTTTATCTGGGCTTTTTATCGCACACAGAACTGCTCCTCAAACCAGAAATCATCATAACGAAGAAAAACAATTATCTCGAGAAATATTCACAAATGGTGCTATATTATTACTCTCTGGTGCATTCATTATAGGGTGCATTACTGGCCAAAACGGAATGGACAAAGTATCTGGCTTTTTAGACTCTCCATTTCAAGGAATACTATGTTTATTTTTACTTGATATGGGATTGATGGTGTCAAAAAATCTTCACCATATACCAAAATTCACTATACAATTATTTCTTTTCGGCATTTACATGCCTATAATTGGAGCCATGATAGGAATTTTATCAAGCTATATAATTGGACTAGATATCGGTACTGGAACTCTATTCACAATTCTTTGTGCTAGCGCCTCATATATAGCAGTGCCAGCAGCAATGAGATTAGCGTTACCTGAAGCAAAACCTGCGATATATCTACCTATGAGTTTAGCAATTACATTCCCTTTTAACGTCACAATAGGGATACCTCTTTATTTTTCATTGGCTGAAAAATTTTTGTAAACCATATGATCTGATTGCATCAAAGTGGTAAAACTCAAGATAAAAAACGTTTTAGAAACACTATTTTTGCTTTTGAGCTCATAGATTTAGAGATATAGGCTTTATAAATTCAAAGGATCACTTTATGTAATTGTTGGCTTTGCCCTTAGCATAGTAGATGACATATCTATCCTTTTTATCTTGAAGAAAGACCAACTACATGGCTTAGCCCTATTTCTCAGCACAGTGTTAGTTACATGTTTATTAGGATATAAATAAGATAATTTATTAGAGGCTGGCCTCATTGCATCGCATCTTCTATCCAAAATTGACACATGATGATTATTTATCACGTCTCTCCACTTGTGCCACTTGTGAAACTGATGCAAGTTATCAGCACCCATTAACCATATAAATTTAGTCTCAGGATGCATCAGCCTTAATCTCTTCATTGTGTTGGATGTATAAGAGCTTTTAAATAACGACTCTATGCTAGAAGGCCGCATTGCTCCAAATTGATTCATCCTCTTAGAAATAACATCTTTTGTAGCAAGAAACCTAGAACCGATTGTTCCTGCTATGCTATCCGACTTTAATGGGTTCTGAGGAGATACAAGAAAGTAAACTCTGTTCAAACCAAGTCTCTTCTTTGCTTGATATGCAACGTGATAGTGTCCTGCATGAGGAGGATTAAAAGAGCCACCAAGAATACCTACCGATATTCTCGCTCTCCTAAATGGCATCAGAGAATATTTTGTCAAAATATAATCCTACTTTAGGTTAATGAGATTCAGTGTGATGCACATGTGATTGCACAACAGGTGAATCTTCTAAAGAATCCCATTTTTCATCCCAAGGTATAGACTTTAGCTCATTCACTAAAGCATGACGAAACACATCTTTAACACTTTCAACAGGGATTATTTCAAGGTTTTCTAAGACAGTTTTAGGCATTTCAACAAGATCTTTTATATTAGCTTTTGGAATAAGTGCTTTTTTGACTCCACCACGCATAGCACTTAGTAATTTCTCCTTCAAACCCCCTATTTCAAGAACCCTACCCCTTAATGTAACCTCACCCGTCATAGCAACAGTTCTATGCACAGGGACATTAGTTAAAGCAGAAACAATAGATGTGCACATTGCTACACCTGCAGATGGACCATCTTTCGGTGTTGCACCTTCTGGAACATGAACGTGTATATCTCTACGCTTGAAAAGGATTGGATTAATCCCAAATTCTGTGCAACGTGATCTTATATAACTGTATGCAGCCTGAACAGACTCTTTCATAACATCACCAAGCTTACCAGTGATTTTAATATCCCCTTTGCCAAGAACAGTAACAACTTCTATAGCCAATAAAGAACCGCCTGCCTGGTTATAAGCCATACCGTTAGTTACACCAACTAAATCCTGTTCATCAATCTTGTTCTTAAGATATTTAGGAACTCCTAAAAATTCTTCTATATTAGAATCATTTACTAATACTTTATTATATTTCTTCATCAAGATAGACCTAACTGTCTTTCGAGCAAGTTTTGATATCTCACGCTCCAAGCTTCTTACACCGGCTTCATATGTATATCTCTGTATAATAGATTTGATAGCTTCTTCAGATATTTCTAACTCATCCTTTTTTAAACCATTATCCTTAAGTTGCTTTGGTATGAGATAGTTCTGTGCAATCGAGATTTTTTCTTCCTCTGTATATCCAGAAAGATGTATAACCTCCATTCTATCTATCAGTGGTTTTGGTATGTTTAAGCTGTTTGCAGTTGCAATAAACATAACCTTAGATAAGTCATAATCTACTTCTAAATAATGATCGTTAAAAATATGATTTTGCTCTGGGTCAAGAATATCAAGCAATGCAGATGCAGGATCGCCCCTATAATCGAAGCTTAGTTTATCTATTTCATCTAGAAGTATTAGAGGATTGCTAAATTTAGCTTTTTTCATTGATTGCAACAATTTACCAGGCATAGATCCAACATATGTCCTTCTATGACCCTTTATTTCTGCTTCATCACGCAGACCACCTAATGAGATCTTCACAAACTTTCTGCCAACTGATTCAGCAATAGACCTTGCAAGAGATGTTTTACCAACTCCTGGAGGACCCACAAAACATATAACAGGGCTTTTTAAGTTTTTGGTACGCATGTTAACAGCTAAATACTCTAGTATTCTATCCTTAACCTTTTCCAAACCATAATGCTGATCATTTAAAACTTCTTCAGCCTTTGCCAGATCTTTTTTAAGAGGAGAATAAACACCCCAAGGCAAATCAATGATCCATTCCAGATAGTTTCTAACAATAGAGCTTTCTGAGGACATAGGATTCATGGTCTTTAATTTTTTAAGCTCTGAATCTGCTTTTTCTCTTGCCTCTGGTGTCAGCTTAAGTTTTTTAATTTTTGATGCTAAAGCATTTATTTCATCTTTTATATCTTCTTCACCTAATTCTTTGTGTATCGCCTTCAGTTGCTCATTCAAATAATAATCTTTTTGATTTTTTTCTATCTGGTTGCGAACCCTACCACGTATTCTAGATTCTGTGTTTAGCAATTCTATCTCTAACTCTAATTCGGAAAGTATTATCTCCATTTTTTGACGCACATCTACATTTTCTAATATCCTTTGCTTCTTTTCGGTTTTAATCATTAAGTGAGAAGACACAGCATCACAAAACCTAGAACCTTCATCTATTTGCGATAGTGATGATAAAGCCTCTGAAGAAACTTTTTTATTTAAGGTCACATATTGCTCGAATTGCTCTCTGATTGCACGCATCAGGCTCTCTATCTCAGGAGATGCATTATCATAAGGTAAATCATTAAGAGACTTAACTTGTCCTGTTAAATATTTACCATCAGGATCAGTTTTAAGTACTGTAACTCTTCTTTCACCCTCTACTAGTGCCTTTATAGTTCCATCTTGTAGCCTCAAAATTTGAGTAATATTCCCTATTATACCAACTTTGTATAGATCTGATGTTTTAGGATCTTCCTTAGAGTGATCCTTTTGAGCAACAAGTAAAATTTGCCCACCACCACCTGCTGCCTCTAAAGCCTGAAGAGATTTATTCCTGCCTACGAATAGTGGTATAACCATCTTTGGAAACATCACTAAATTTCTAAGAGGAAGTATAGGATATGTTTCATTAAATATTTCTTGCACTGTACTAATATAAATAAGTTTTCTTTAATTATATATATAGATACCTTTCTGTTATTAAACAAGAGTATATATTTTTATTTGCATCTATTTTTTATGTGATACTATAATTTTTACAGTACTCACTAACAAATGGTATTTATCATGACTAAAAAACATATTCTACTAATTATTCTTGGCGTAATGCTTTCAGGCTGCGGATTAAAAGGGAATCTAGAATTGCCACAAGAAGAAAAAACAGAGACAACCGTATCATATAAATAATAGAATAAACTTCATGTTTACTCCTCTTTGTTTTTGCGCCTCATAAATGATGGAACATCGAACATATCAGATTTTTCCACCTTGGACTGTTCATCAGAATTATTAGATGTTATTCCAAATGTTGCAGCCATCCTGCCAAATAAACCCATACTAGGTGCAGCAGGCTCTTCTTTAGGTATAGCAATCCTTGTTATATCCATCTTTGGAGATTCCATTTTTAAAATTGGAACTTCATCCTCTTCAACATATGAATCTTGTTTATCGTTATCATGAAAACCTGACAATTCAGGATCTATAGGCGCATCAGGAATAAATACTTCAGAACTCACCTCCTCTTTCTCAGGAGTGATATCACTAAATGCCTCATCAAGGTTTAATTCTTGATCTTTTGAAAAAGCCTTTGTTTCTTCAACAATCGGTGCTCTAAAAGCCTGAGCCGAGCTAATATTATTAGTAGAGAAATTATTAGAATCAATACCAGTAGCAACAACTGAAACTCTTATTTTTCCTTGTAAATCGCTATTAAATGCAGACCCAAAAATTATAGTGGCATCTGGAGCCTCTTCCTTTATCCTATTGGCAGCTTCATCAACCTCATACAGGGTCATATCCATTCCACCAGTAATGTTTATAAGAACTGCTTTTGCACCCTTCATAGATGAATTGTCTAGCAATGGATTAGATATAGCAGCTTCAGAAGCCTTAATTGCACGATGCTCACCTTCAGCTTCTCCAGTACCCATCATAGCCCTACCCATCTCACCAACAACGGTTCTAATATCTGCAAAGTCCAAATTTATTAGACCAGGCATTGTTATCAAGTCAGTTATACCTCTAACACCCGAATGCAAAACGTCATCAGCTGTTTTAAATGCATCAGCAAATGTTGTTTTTTCATTAGCAACTCTAAACAAGTTTTGATTTGGTATGATAATTAATGTATCAACGTATTTTTGCATCTCCTCTAGGCCTAATTCAGCCATTCTCATTCTTCTAGCACCTTCAAAATGGAAAGGCTTAGTAACAACACCAACGGTTAATATATTCAGCTTCTTTGCTATTTGAGCTATTATAGGAGCAGCACCAGTACCCGTGCCTCCACCCATACCAGCCGTTATGAATACCATGTTGTAATTTTGCAAAACAGCAGCTATCTCTTCAGACGATTCTTCAGCTGCTGCACGACCTATCTCAGGATGAGAGCCAGCACCAAGCCCCTTAGTAGAACTTGCCCCAAGCTGTATCCTATTTTTAGTCAAAGAATATTCTAAAGATTGTGAATCAGTATTTGCAACCCAAAAATCAACACCATCTAGATTTGTATTGATCATGTTATTGACAGCATTACCACCTGCACCACCAACACCAAATACACAAATTTTAGGCTTCAAATCCTGATGATCATACATACTAATATTCAAAGACATTTCTTTCTCTCTAATTTTATTGATAAACACATAATAACATTGACAGCACTAAAAACAATATAAAGTTATTAGATTTTTCATTTTAAATCATCTCAATAACTTGTATCTTTAAACTTCTATAAATTGCCTAGTGCATAATCCTGGAGAACTCTGATAAAATCACCAATTTATATGAATAACAATCACATGAGATGCAATCAAAAAAACATTGATTTATTCATCATTTATGTATTTAATTATCACATCAGCGGCCAGTTCACTACTGATACCAGTATGATATAGCTGGTTAGATATCTCTCTATACTCAAACAATGCAGACTTTCTATCTAAGGAATCATTAAGCAAAGGAAGAAGTTTATTCGAGATGATTTCAGCCGTGCATTTTTCTTGTAACAATTCAGGTATTAACTCCTTGCCCGCAATTATATTTGCTATCGATATATGTGGTATATTTAGCTTTCTTTTAACGTACCATGCTGTTATGAAAGATACCTTATATGCTATAACCATAGGTAGATTGAATTTTAAAACTTCTAATGAAGCTGTACCAGATTTAACTATAGCAGCCAAGCATTTAGGCAAAATGGATTCCTTCATTTCATGAGAATCTATTATATCACAATCAATATCAGAAAAAGATTTTATAGCCAACTCTTTCAAATGCGGTAAGGTAAACACAACGCACTTAAGAGATGGAATTTGTTTTTTCAGCAATAGATACGATTTAGAAAATATTTTAGAATGCATCTTGATCTCATTAACTCTGCTACCTGGCATTATTGCTAATATAGGAGATTTAGCTTTATCATATGATTTATTACTATATCCCTCAAATATAGGGTGACCTATATAAGTACATGGCATACTCACATCATCAAAGTATTTTTTCTCAAAAGGTAATATAACTATTTGATGATCAAATAGTTTTTTTACTAGATTAACTCTTTCTGGTTTATATGCCCATACAGAAGGTGCTACATAGTTAACAAATTTTATTTTATTAGCTTTTCTAGCTCTGAGCATTTTCACTAATGGAAAGTTAAACCCAGGAGAATCTATTGTTACAAGCACATCAGGATCAAATTTAATTATCTTTCTATAAATTTGAAAAAATCTAAAAATTATACGTGGCAGCTTAGGAAGTATCTCCGTTATTCCCATTACAGATATGTCAGACATAGGAAATATACTTTTCACACCTAGAGATTCAGTTTTAGCACCACACAAAGCTTCTATCAATACAGCATCATCTTTCCGAAGAATTTCCCTTACCAATTTAGAAGCGATAAGATCACCAGATGGCTCCCCACAAACTATGAATACTTTTTTTGCCATTATAATTGTATCAAATCACAAGATTCATATCCATCAAAGAAGCAATCTAAATTCTCTATCTTTTTCCACAGTGATTCATTTATATGCTCTGCAACTTCCCCAACTTGCACCATCTCCTCCATCTTTCCATTGCAATGCAGCAGTATATCACATCCAGCTTTTATTGCATCTAAAGCCCTATCTTTTATGGTACCTTCAAGCGCTTCCATAGAAAGATCATCTGTCAATATTAGTCCTTTAAACCCTATATTGGTTCTTATGTAATTTATAACAACTGGGGAAACAGTCGCACATCTTTGATCATCTAACTCTTTATATACTATATGGGCAGTCATCGCCATTTTCTCAGTTGATAGATTTCTAAAAACTTTAAAATCTGTCTTCTCTAAAATATCCAACTCCTCATAAACTATCGGTAAATCATAATGAGAATCCACCTCAGATCTACCATGCCCTGGTATATGCTTTATTATGCTCTGAACCCCTGCATCTGAAAGACCTTTAGATGCAGCCTCACACATATATGACACAAACTCAGGATCAGAACCAAATGCTCTATCACCTATAACTGAATGAGCACCATCAATATACAGATCAGCAACAGGCGCACAATTAACATTTATACCCAAGGATTTTAAATCAAGTCCTATGTTATAAAAATTATTATAAACATTAATATACGAAACATCTTTATTATTTACCCCATTTTCGGCAATCGCAATCAGTTCTTTCATTGATGGAGTATAATTAAAAAATGAAGAAGGCAATCTTGAAACTCTTCCTCCTTCTTGATCTATTAAAATTAGTGGCTCAAAATTTTCGTATAAAGATTTAAATGATGCCACAAGTGACTTGATCTGTTCAGGATTATCACAATTCCTCTTAAACAATATTAAACCTAAAGGTTTATAGTTCGATACAAAAGAAGCTTCTTCTTGCGTCATTTCCAAAGAAGAGACACCTATTATAAAGTTTTTAACTAACTTAACCACATTGACCTCATTCATAAATTACAAAACATTCTTGATGATTTTGCCTTAAACGCTCACATAAATCTTTACCTTCATCCCCTTCTAAATTCACAACCCAAAGATAAAACATTTTATTACCATTTTTTGCTATCTTTTCAGTGATTTTATGCTTCTGACCTTGTAAAAATTTAATTTTCTTCACTAATCTAGTCCATTCTTGATCTGCTTCAGAATGGGTTTTCAAAACCGCTATCCTCAATTTCACCTTTCCATTTTTCACTACAGGCTTTTCTTGATCGAGAAGGGCAAATATGTCTGTCGATTTATTTTCTTGGGCAGATTCAGATACTTCAGAAAGCTTGTTATCTATTTGTTCTTGTTCTTCGTTGTTAGTCTTGGAAAAATATTTTTCTACTATAGCTTTCACTTGTTTTTGTGATGAATCCGTAACATAAGATTGCAATTGCTCACTCTTTTTTAGTTGCTTATATATAGCTTTATTCTGATTAGAGACTATAAGGCCACCAGATTCTGATGGTTGAGTTCTAATGGGGGAAGTAGAGCGCTCAACCAAAGGAAGATCCATAATATTCGAAACAGGCCTTGTCTCTAAATATGCGTATAAAGTAAGAACTGATATGACTATGATAGCAGATAAAAATAATAATATTCTAATGATCTTAGTTTTTGGCGAAGGTGGCTGAATATCACTAATAGACCTACGCTTCATATTACGAAGATCAAGCTTTGGCATATTGATATTTAATTGCCTGATTTTGTCCATTAAATATATATCAAGATATCATATGAAGCAGATTATATAACAATAGTTAATGTGGCGCAATCAGATTAAGCATCCAGACAAATTTATTACCTGAAAAACTGATATAAAATAGTACTAATATGGAGAAAACATCTTCTTCAAAAAACTATTTAACATAACTTTAAATGGAATAAAGCACTCATTGTAAAGCCACTTTATTTTTGTGTGTATATATCTTTTAATTTTTGCATCTGAATCTTTTTTCATGCTGACATTCCACTCCAAGCCGTACTTATCTTTAACCTTAGATAAGTTATCAGATATTACATATCCTTCAGCTACCATGTTAAAATACTCTATTGGATAATCTTTTGTAACAACCAAAAATTGAGACATACTTCCTTCGCTTCTCTTACTTCCATCAACTTCAAACATCCATATATTTTCTTTAGGATTTAAAAGATGAGAAAATAAATCTTTATCCCATAATGCAGCTTGTAAAGATGTTCTCCACGGCTCAAATTTATCCTTATAAAACACTCCATCCAAACCATTATACTGAACTCTTTCCAACTCATAAAAGCAGAAAAGCTGTCTCCTACTTACATAGCAAATTATCAGTCTTTAATACAAACTATTTTTTGCTTTTACCAATAATTGAATCTATTGTGTCTTTTTTACCAGAACCAAATAAGCTCCATATATTCCCCTTTTTCCCATCTTGAGATTTTGTCGGGGAAATAGAGTGAAGCATATATTGCTTCCATATAACTGCCGGAACTGCTCCTCCTGTGAGATTTTTCATAGATCTATTATCGTCATTTCCAACCCATACCCCTGTGGTAAGCCCATCAGCAAAACCAAAGAACCATGCATCTCTATAATCTTGACTTGTCCCTGTCTTTCCATAAACCTCAACACCATCTATATTTGCGGCTTTGCTTGTGCCATACAAAACAGATTCTCTCATCATAGTCCATATTGAATTTACTGCATCATTACTTATCACCTTAACACCATGACTAGGAGACCGTGAATATATCAGTCTATTTCCAGAATCATAAACCTTTAATATAGCAACAGGCTCTATTTTATACCCTTTATTTGCAACAGACGCATATGCATTTGACATTTGTAACAACGTCACTTCTGCACTACCTAATGCAACGCTAGGCAAAACAGGCATATCTTCTGTTATGCCCAAAGAACGAGCTATATCAACAACTTTTTCTCTGCCTACTTTTTCGCTCAATTGAACAGCTATTGTGTTAATAGACTTAGCAAATGCCTCTTTGACAGTCATATCACCTTGATAATCCCTAGAAAAGTTCCTAGGACGCCATTTCCCAATACTAATAGGATGGTCAACAAAATGATCAGTAAGCTTGACTCCGTTCTCTAAAGCAGCAAGATAAACAAATAATTTAAATGCCGAACCGGGCTGACGCTTTGCCTTATATACTCTATCAAATTGACTATGCCTGTAAGAGACTCCACCAACCCAAGCTTTTATTGCACCAAGAGAATCTATAGTAACTGCTGCAGCTTGAGATATATCTCTTGACTTTCCATTCTCTGATAATGCCTTCTTTAAAGCAGACTCTAAGTCGTTCTGCAACTTTAGATCTAAAGTTGTATATACAGTTAAATTTCTTTCTATAGGGCCAACCTTATCTGGCAAAATTTCCATAATATAATCAGCAAAATAAGGATTATGAAGTGCACCCCTAGCTTCTCCTCTCTCTATTATCCTAGGAGGTGATATATTTTGAATATCAGATACAGATATATACCCAGCACTTTCCATATTATATAGAACTTGTTTTGCCCTCTTCATGCTTGCCTCTTTATCATTTGCAGGGGAAAGCTTGTTAGGTGATTTAAGCATCCCAGCTAATATTGCTGCCTCATAAAGATTAAGGTCTTGAACATTTTTACCAAAGTAAAATTTTGATGCTGCATCAACACCATAATTCCCCCTACCCAGATATACTCTATTCAAATACATGCTGATGATTTGCTGCTTAGAAAATTTTTTCTCAATTTCTATAGAAAGCAATGCCTCTTGTATCTTCCTATACATAGTCCTTTCAGAAGTAAGTAGGCTTATTTTTGCAAGTTGTTGAGTAAGTGTGCTGCCACCCTGAACAACTCTCCCTGCTCGATAGTTAAAATAAGCAGCACGAAGCAGACCTATTGGGTCTATCCCCATATGACTAAAAAACCTTCTATCTTCAGTTGATAGTACAGCTTCAATTAAATGTTTTGGTATTTGCTTATAAGTCAATGATGCACCATGAATGTCACCATATTTTGCTAGCACAGTGCCATTCATATCTTTTATCGTAACAATAGGGGCTTTGTTTTCTTCTAATATCCTTCCTATATTTGGCAAATCTTGGCTTATTATATAAATACCAGACGATACAATAAGAGCTGCTGTAAAGCCCAGAATAAAGATCCACTTTATTATTTTGGACTTTAAAAACGACCAACTAGATTTTTTTCCAGATTTTTTTAATTTTTTCTTACCTTTAGCCAAAGCTCGAATTCCTTAATTTAATGTTTGGATTTATAATTATTAATCCTTTGTTCTAACTCTGAACGAAAGTTTTTTATTAAGCCTTGTATTGGCCAAGCAGCCGCATCACCCAGAGCACATATCGTATGCCCTTCTACTTGCTTTGTAATTTCATACAGCTTATCTATCTCTTCAATTTCTGCATTACCAGATACCATACGCTTCATAATTCTATACATCCATCCAGTCCCTTCACGACAAGGTGTACATTGCCCGCAAGATTCATGCATATAAAACCTAGATAAATTTGCTATTGCAGAAACTATATCTGTAGATTTATCCATCACTATCACGCCCGCTGTTCCTAATCCTGAACCAACAGCTCTAAGGCTATCAAAATCCATCTCTATTGTGTCACATATATCCTTCTTTATCATTGGGACTGATGAACCACCTGGAATAACCGCAAGTAAATTATCCCATCCCCCCCTCACGCCTCCAGCATGTTTTTCTATCAACTCTTTAAGAGGTATAGACATAGCCTCTTCTACGTTACACGGATTATTTACATGACCGGAAATACAAAACACCTTAGTGCCAGCATTATTAGGCTTACCAAAAGACTTAAACCAATCAGCCCCCCTTCTCATTATTGTTGAAACAGATGCTATTGTCTCTACGTTATTAACTGTAGTAGGCCTTCCATATAAACCAATTGCAGCTGGAAAAGCTGGTGGCTTCAACCTTGGCATACCCTTGCGCCCTTCTAGGCTGTTTAGCAATGCAGTTTCTTCTCCGCAAATATACGCGCCAGCACCTCTATGTAAATATATATCATAATCATATCCAGAGCCGCATGCGTTTTTTCCTATAAGATTTGCTGCATAAGCTTCATCTATAGCACTTTGCAGTATAAGGGCTTCTCTGTAATATTCACCCCTTATATATATATAAGCAGCTCTTGCTTTGATAGCAAAGCCTGCTATTAGCGCACCTTCTATAATTTTATGAGGTTCATATCGTATTATATCCCTGTCTTTGCATGTACCAGGTTCACTCTCATCTGCGTTAATAACAAGATAAGATGGACCATTATCTGGTGATGATTTAGGCATAAAAGACCACTTCATACCCGTTGAAAAACCAGCACCTCCTCTACCACGCAGGCCAGAGTCTTTAACTTGCTCTATGATTTTTTCAGACCCAAGAGAAAGTATAGAAACAGTGTTATCCCAATCGCCACGCTTTTTAGCATCTTGTAACGACTTACCAAACGCACCCTTTAAATTGATGAATATCTTGTCTTGTTCTTTTAGCATCAAAGATTAATTAATAAAGTATATTAAGGAACTCATACAGGATATATCAAACATATATCTTTTGCAATTAAATAACTTATATAACAAATTCGATTTTAAAAAAACAATTCCAGAACAATATATTTCATTTGCATATAATAATATCTTAAATATCAATAAAACAAAAAGGCGAGGAAACTTCCCCGCCTTTTTGAACTCTAAGTGTATTAACGACGAAACTAGAAGTTCAATTTAGAACCAACTAAGAACACGTTAGCTTTGTTAGAAACTGCAGACTTAGCATTGTCTTTGAATCTGAAGTTTGTAACAGATGCATAAGGAGCGAATCCTTCAGCAACTTTGTAATTTACAGCAAAAGTAATTTGTTCAATTTTATTAGCTTTAGCTTGGTCAACAATTCCTCTTCTTGAATCCATATATGTCAAGCTAGCAGTAGCTGGACCGTATGCATAAGCAGCACCGATTGTCCAGTATTTTGTAGCTTTAACTGAATCTGTTTTGAAAGAAGATGACTTACCATGAGAACCAATAGATCCGGCAAGAGAAGCGCCCATATAGCTAACTTGCAAACCTGCTTCATATCCAGACAACTTACGTTGTTTTTTTGTAGCCTCAGACTTCACTTTGCTTTTCGCTGTTTCAGCCAATACAGATGCTTTAACACCTAGATCGTTGAACTCTTGCTCAAAGTGCAAACCACCTTGAAAAACATCTTTGTAAGAAATATAGCTCTTATCAGCATATTTAGTAGCAGCAGTTGCAGAAGAAGATGTACCATTAACAGCTAAATCAGGAGTATAGCTAAGACCCAACATCACACCCATATATCTTGGAGAATAAAGGTTGATTTTATTAGCGTTTAATGATCTTGTTCCAACAATTCCTTCTTCGTTTGTGTAAAGGTTAGCTGTTTGCAAGAATGTATCACGCACTAAAGCAGGACTAGAAGCTTCAGCATATGAATAAGGATTCACATAATAAATAGCATCGTTAGGAGCTGCATTTAATTGGTTAGCACTAACTTGCATAGCAGATCCAACAGAAGGTGTAGCACCAATTTCTACTTTACCAAATGGGCTTTCAACGTACATCATAGATTGCTTCAATACGTTTTTATCAACATCTTTACCAAGATCAGTATTATGATCTACAGAGAAACCTTTAGCGTCAGATGTATTAGCATTGAACACCATCAATCCGCCGTATTTTAACTCACTTTCTTCCATAGCACCATCAGCTTTAACAGAGATAGCACCTGTATTGCTTAGAAGAGAGGTACGTGATCTTGTACCAGAATCTTTATCAGCTGCTGCAGCATCAAACTGCTTTCCGCTTCTAAATAACTTCTTTTGACTCACAGCACCATACTGTGTATCCAAAGAACCACCAACAGTAACTTTTACTTCAGCTACAGCTGCAGTTGAAACACTGCAAGCTACAAGAGCGCCTAGTAAAATCTTATTTTTCTTTGACATACTATTAAACCTCGATCAATTAACTTAGGCTGTTTTTGCCTATTTGATAAGATATAATCAGATGAAATTCAATACTTCAAGCATCTATGTTATATTCACCAATACAATCTTAACTCATGTTGCTTTTGCGCAACACTCAATATAGGCTATACAACCAACATATTTACTGCTATTTTAAGAAAAAATAATATGCAAAATATAAGCATGGGTTCACTCCTAGAATTAGAGCAAGCTCTTTTAAACTCATCAAAACAAATTTCATCAATGCTTGATGAGCTGTTGCCAATTGCTAATGGATCTGCCATTGACAATTTATTAAATGCAATGAGATACTCTACCTTATCCGATGGCAAGCGAATAAGACCATTCCTAACGCTAGAGATAGCAAAAATCTTAGATGTAAATCCAATAAATTCTATGAGAGTGGCTTCTGCAATAGAGATAATACACTCATATTCTTTAATACATGACGACCTACCATCTATAGATAACGATGATATTAGGAGAGGGAAACAAAGCTGCCACAAAGCATTTGGAGAGGCTACAGCTATATTAGCTGGCGATGCACTTTTGACATATGCATTCGAAATCATCACAAACGAAAAAACACATCCCGATCCTGCAATAAGATGCGAGCTATCTCAAATAATATCTAAGGCATCTGGATATAATGGAATAGTTGGAGGACAAATCATGGACATCTATTCTGAAAATAAACTAATGACAGAGCTTGAAATAATAACTTTGCAAAGAATGAAAACTGGAGCCTTATTTTCTGCATCTTGTGAATCAGCATGCATATTAGGAAAAGCATCCGAAGAAGAGCGATTATCTATAATGGAATATTCCAATAATATAGGTTTAGCCTTTCAGATTATGGACGATATACTAGATATATGTGGAGATCCTAAAAAAACAGGAAAATCAAATGGCAAAGATATAACTGCAAAAAAAGCTACATTACCATCAATATGGGGGCTAGATAAATCTAAAAATTATATTGAAGAGTTGATAAATAATTCAATAGAAAACATATCAATATTTGGCCAAAAAGCAAAATTGTTGAAAGATTTATCTATATTCGTTGGAAAAAGGGATAGCTAATGAATTTATGCAAACATTGCAAGTCTGAACTAAAAGTTGGGCAAGTAGATTTTTGCTGTAAAGGGTGTTGTGTTGCATATAACACTATACAAGACTTAGATTTAGAAAACTATTATTCATACTATACAAACCTTTCTGGAAAGTCACCTCCACCAGTTGGAGAAATAGATAACCAGATAGATTACATAAGCAACATACATCACCAAGAAGATAATAGCTTTAGCATTACAATGATGGTTGAGGGATTAAATTGCGGTGCATGTATATGGGTCATAGAAAACTCGATGAAAAAGCAACAAAAGATAAAATCAGCACGAGTTAACCTTTCCACAAAACGACTTCTTTTAGAATGGACTGGAAAAAAGAAAGATATTCAAACTTATGTCAATGTAATACATAACCTAGGATATAAGTTAATACCTTACGACCCAATGACACACAACCAAAAGGAAGAAAACATCAAAGAAGATATGTTAAAAAGACTTGCTGTTGCAGCATTCGGCTTCTTACAATCTATGATGGTTACAATAATAGTATGGGCTGGGCACTGGAACTTAGAGCAAATGACATACACACAACATATAATGCATATAATAACAGCCTTCATAAGCATACCCTGCATAATATACAGCATACGCCCATTTGTTCAATCCGCTTATTATGGACTAAAGAACAGAATTGTTAATATGGATCTTTCCGTGGTAACTGCGATTGTAATTACAATAGTTATAAGTATCGCTGAAAGTTATAAAAATGCTGAATATACACATTTTGACTCAACTCTAATGCTTTTGTTTTTTCTGTTGATAGGAAGGTATGCGGATATTAGCATAAGAAGTAAAATAGGATATCAAGCTATGAAACTTTTGATATCTCAACCAAAGGCTGCTTATGTAGAAAGCAATGGAAAATTGGTTTTAACTCATACATCAAAAGTTAAAGTTAATGATATAATTATAGTATCCATAGGAGATAAAATCCCTCTAGATGGTATAATAATAGAAGGAGATACATTTATAGATAAATCTATCATAACTGGAGAAACATTACCTGTAAAAACATCAATAGGAGATTTAGTGTACGCTGGAAGCATCAACACAGCCTGTAATATAAAGATACGAGTCACTAAGCTTGCTAAAAATTCATTAATATCAGAAATGGCTGAATTGATAGAAATAGCAAGCAAGCAAAAAAGCAAGTTCCTTCAAATATCAGATAAGGTCGCTCTTCTATACACACCTTTTGTTATAGTATCATCCGTATTAACATTTTTATATTGGGCCCACTCATCATCTCATGTTATAGCACTTATGAACGCAGCATCAGTGCTTTTGATAACTTGTCCATGTGCACTTGTTCTTGCTGTACCCGCTGCTTACATAACAGCATCGTCAAAATTGATGGAAAATGGTATACTGCTTAAAAATCCTTCTGCTTTAGAAAAAATCACTCAACTTAGTACTGTATTTCTAGATAAAACTGGCACATTAACAAATGGAACTCCTTCTTGGCTTAATGAAGATGATTTTAGTAAAAATGAAATATCGATAATAAAAAGCCTAACCGAGGTCAGCAAACACCCATTATGTAAATCCGTTCAAAAATCTCTAATAATGGAAGATAAAAACATAGATATTTCTAGTATTCAAGAACATACTGGAAAAGGAATCATAGGAATATATAAATTCGAAAAAATAAAATTAGGAAATAGAAATTTTGTAAATACATCAAACAATAACACGAATGATAATTATATGGAAATGTGGCTAAGTATAGGTAAAAACAAAAAGCGACTAATATTTAATGATGAATTAAGAGATGGAGCTAAAGAATTGATATCTTATTTGAGAGAAAAATACAAAGAGATTTCTATATTATCAGGCGATAGAAACGAGACAGTGGAATATATAGCTAAAAATCTAGGAATAAAAAGCTTTCACAGCCAGTTATTGCCAAATGAAAAGCACGATATAATAAAAAACACTATTGGCCTTAGTCTAATGATAGGTGATGGCATTAATGATTCTGCTGCAATGAAGTTATCACACTGCTGCATGTCGCCTAACACAGGCATAGATATTACTCAATGTGTTGCAGATATAATATACACAGGAAAGCTTCAAGATATAGCCTTTACAATAGAAACTGCACGTAAAACACATTCTATAGTAAAACAAAATATATTAATTTCATTACTGTATAATTTTACAACAATACCTTTCGCAGCTTTAGGTCATATAACACCAGCCTTAGCAGCCGTTTTTATGTGTATATCCTCAATCACAGTTATATTTAACGCCTTACGAATAAAAGATTGAATTAAACATATCATAGACTCCGTATTTCAGATTTTTTGAAGAAAGATATCCAACAGGTATACATTTAAAAAGCTTTCTAAAATACTTGACTTAGTTTGGCAGTTGAGATAGGTTTTTCTCGTCAGTAAAGATTCATATCATATTAACTTTCGATGCATCAGAACCTAGTATACTCAGTTCAATATACCATTGAATACTCTGAAAAAATTTACTTTCTAAAGGTATATCAATGAACATAATTTGGTATGTAGCACATACTCAACCTTCAAAAAAGATTATTGCAAAGCAATACTTGCTTGATCAAGTGTACGAAGTTTATGTTCCAAAATTCAATAAGATACGCAGGTACGTACGTAAGGTTCAACAAAAGTTCTTCTCCCTATTCCAACGCTATATATTTATGCGCCTTGATTTATATTCCGCTAAGTCGAGAGGCATAAATGAAACACGTGTAGTGTATCACTTATTGATGAGCAACAACTTATACCCTGCAAAAGCTGCAACATCGATAATTGATAAATTGCCTACTCAAGAAATTGATGACGGCATTTTTCCTATAGAAAGCCTAATTAACTTCATCAAAGGTGATAAATCACAGTTTCTTGATGATGGATTTGCAGAGCAACCTGCAATATTTGAATCTGTAGATGATAACTCTAGATTTCAATTATTGTTGAATTTTATGGGAAGGGAGGTGAAAATCCCTACCTCAACTTATGCTGTGAAAACGGCATAAGTAAATGATATTTCAAGCGCGGTTGCGCTAGAAATAAATATTAAACATTAGTAGTCTTTGTGATTTCACCTAGACTGCACAGATATGGTAAAAGAAAATGAATAAATTAATAAAATCAGAAAAAAAAGCCCTAGACCCTAAAAATAGATTTGCGTTTGGTAAAAACTGGGCAAGTTTTTTAGAGAATCTTGATGAAGGCAGAATAATAGAAGCAGAAAAAAGCCTAAAAACAAGCTTAGATATCACAAATCTAAAAGGAAAAGTATTTTTAGATATAGGCTCTGGATCAGGTCTGTTTAGCCTAGCTGCATATAGGTTAGGTGCTATAGTTAAATCTTTTGACTATGATAATGATTCAGTAAATTGTACAAAATACCTTAAAGAAACTTACGCACCAAAAGATGAGGCTTGGCAAGTATCTCAAGGATCTGTATTAGACAAAGATTTTCTAGCTGAATTTGGCAAAGTCGATATTCTTTATTCTTGGGGTGTACTTCACCATACAGGGGATATGTATAAAGCATTTACAAACGTTTCAGACATGGTAAATTCTAATGGCAGCCTTTTAATATCCATTTACAATGATCAAGGTGGGGTATCAAAAAGATGGAAATGGATAAAGCAAAAGTATGTTAACTCTGGCAGCACTGTCCGCTTTTTGTTAAGCTTATACACCATGTTTAGACAATGGATGATAACTTTTATTAAAGACCTTTTAAGAAGTGGCAACCCTTTGAAAAGCTGGTGCAGCTATGGAAAAAATAATCGAGGCATGTCTCCTTGGCATGATATAGTTGATTGGGCTGGTGGATATCCATTCGAAGTTGCAACGCCAGAAGAAGTCTTTTCATTTTTTAAAGAAAGAGGATTTGAATTGGAAAGGCTCAAAACATGCAGCGGTGGAATTGGGTGCAATGAATTTGTATTTAAAAAAAGAAAATGATTTTTAAGTATCTGTGGTAAAAGAGTATAAACAAACCTAAAATCTCTGCTATTAGATACGGCTACTGTGTCAAGAACTTAGTGGATAATTTTGCTGAACTTGGATATCTCTATTCTTTCTAAGATTCAAACCAAGATAGATAGTCTCTGGGTCAAAAGCCTGGAACGCAGAAGGAATATGGAATTCAGAGAGAAAAGAAATTGAAAGATCCAGCAGAAAAGGGGATATTTAGGGTGTAAACCTTATGGATTTAGAAAGAAATTTAGTCGAAACAATGAATCATAATTGGGGGGATTTACATGAAGATATTCTTTAGTAAAAATCGTCATCACGAGCGCAGTGAAGTGATCTATGTGCTTAGTCCCACTAAGAAAAGGGGATATTTAGGGTGTAAACCTTATGGATTTAGAAAAAAATTTAGTCGAAACAATAAATCATAATTGGGGAGATTTATATGAAGATATTCTTTAGTAAAAATCGTCATCACGAGCGCAGTGAAGTGATCTATGTGCTTAGTCCCACTAAGAAATGGTTAGGATTTAAAATAAAATATTCAGGATTAGTTCGGAACGTAGTTCCTCGCAACGCAATGACAACTAATCGTAGAGCAAAACAAGCTATATAGTACCGTTGAATGAATGCAGTAAATATCACAATTGATCTTGCTAGCAAAATCATAGCTGAGCAATTTTCACAATCTTTGTCATTCCCGCGCATGCGAGAATCTACTGGACCCACATTTTATGGGGATGAAATGATAGATGAGCGCCTCAAACGAGCCACTTTCCCGCTTCTTATTCATTCAAATGTTTTTCGAAAATCGATGTCTGTTCATTCCAGAGGATTTGAAAAACTACAGCTCCTTTCACCATTACAACCGCTTTATTATCGAATAACTTTCTCATAAATCCTATTTTTGACGGAACGACCAACCAACATTAAAAAGATATAACTCTCAAGAATAAGAACGGAATTCTATACACAGACTACACATTAAAGCGGAAGTGTATAACGTCTCCATCTTGGACTATATAGTCCTTACCTTCTGATCTTAATTTTCCTGCATCTCTAGCACCAGATTCACCAGAAAAACCTATATAATCGTTAAAGGATATTGTTTCAGCTCTGATGAAGCCTTTTTCAAAATCTGTATGTATAACACCAGCTGCTTCTGGGGCCTTACTTCCAACCTTCACAGTCCAAGCACGTGTTTCTTTAGGCCCTACGGTAAAATATGTTATAAGCCCTAAAGCTGCATAGCCTTCTCTGATCAATTTACTAAGTCCTGTTTCTTCCATTCCCATAGTCTCTAAAAACTCCCCCTTCTCATCTTCTGTTTCTAAATTTGCTATCTCAGATTCTATCTTAGCTGATATAATCACAGATTTAGCTCCCCTACCCTCAGCCATTTCAAAAACCTTCTTGCTCAAGCTGTTGCCAGTTAAAACTTCATCTTCAGAAACATTAGAAACATATAATATTGGCTTTGTGGTAAGTAGCTGCAATTTCTTCAAGTCTGATTCGTTATATTTAGATAATATTGATCTTGCAGACCTTCCATCACTTAATACTACCAAAGCATCTTTTAAAATTGCAAGTTCCTCTTGAGCTTCCTTGCTTTGCTTGGCTTTTTTCTCGAGGTTAGGTATCCTTTTTTCGACGCTCTCAAGATCTGCTAGAATTAGCTCTGTTTCTATTATTTCAGCATCCCTCAAAGGATCTACTCTACCCTCTACATGAGTTATATCATCATCCTCGAAGCATCTCAAAACGTATATTATAGCATCTACCTCTCTTATATGCCCTAAAAATTGATTACCTAATCCCTCTCCTTTGCTTGCCCCCCTAACCAAACCAGCTATATCAACAAACTCCATTTGTGTTGGCAAAATTTGCTGTGAGTTTGCAATCGCTGCAAGCTTCTCTAATCTAAAATCTGGCACAGAAACTTTTCCAACATTTGGCTCTATAGTACAAAAAGGATAATTTGCAGCCTCAGCCTGCATTGTAGAAGTCAACGCATTAAATAATGTAGATTTTCCAACATTTGGCAATCCAACAATCCCACAGCACATGCTCATAGTATAACTCTCAATAAAATTCTTTAAATATGTATAGAACGCCCCAAGGCGGATAAGGCAGATTCATGTAGCATCTCTGATAAAGTTGGGTGCGGCAGTATAGCATTTATTAAATCTTGCTCTGTCGCTTCCATAGATTTCCCTATAACAAACCCTTGTATCATCTCAGTCACGTCAGCGCCTATAAGATGAGCCCCTATAAGCTCACCAGTATCTTTATCAAATATTGTTTTGACAAGACCCTCTGTTTCACCCATGACCAATGCTTTACCGCTTCCAACAAAAGGAAATTTACCTATATTAATCTTCTTTTTCTGTGCAATCGCTTCTTCCTCTGTAAGCCCTACACTTGCTATTTGAGGATAAGAATATGTGCAACCTGGTATGTTATTTACATCCATAGAGTGCACCTTAAGCCCCGCTATCTTTTCAACGCATATTATGGCCTCATGACTTGCTTTATGAGCTAACCACGGAGGTGAAGTTACATCGCCTATTGCATATACCCCTTCCTGAGCAGTAGCCATATATTTATCTGTTTTTATACATCCCCTATCGACTTGTACTTTAGTATTTTCCAAGCCTATATTTTCTATATTTGGAACAACACCAACAGCAGATAATATTTTTTCAACAATCACAGTCTCTGTTTTTCCATTAACATTAAATGAAGCTTTTACCATGTTGTTTTCAATCTTATAAGAATGAAATTCAGCATCTGTTTTTATATCTATACCTTGTTTTACAAAAGCCTTACGAGCCATTTCTGCTATCTCATGATCCTCTGCTTTTAATATTCTATCATGAGATTCTAACAAAGTTATTTTAGTTCCAAACGTATTGTAAAAACTTGCAAACTCAATACCTATAGCGCCACTTCCTATAATTAACATAGACTTAGGAATAGCAGTTGGAGTAAGCGCCTCCCTGTAACTCCATATATGCTTGCCATCTGGAGTTAAATTAGGAAGAATCCTAGCCCTTGCTCCAGTTGCTATTATAATGTGTTTTGCATTTACATTAGTCACCTTTCCATCAGATTCAACAGATACAATAGTTTTTCCGGATATCTTTCCATATCCTTTAATAACATCCACTTTATTCTTCTTAAGCAAATGGCTTATGCCATTAGATAATTTAGATGATATTTCACGAGACCTTTGTATAATTTTATCAAAATGAACATCTATATTTTTAGTTGTTATCCCAAATTCAGCAGAATGAAGCATTGTATTATATATTTCAGCTGACTTCAGCAATGATTTAGTAGGCATACATCCCCAATTTAAGCATATCCCTCCAAGTGCATCTCTCTCTATCACCACAGCTTTAAGACCAAGTTGGCCAGCTCTTATACCTGCAACATAGCCGCCAGGTCCACCACCAATAATAGCAACATCATAATTAAGGGACATAAAAACCTCAGATAAACATTAATACAGGACACTCTAACATGTTTTTAATTGTGGAAAGTAACTCTGCAGCCAAAGCACCATCAACAACTCTATGATCACATGATAAAGTTATATTCATAATTTTAGCAGAAACTATTTGTCCATTTTGCACAACAGGTTTATCTTCCGCAGCTCCAACTGCTAAAATGCAGGCTTGAGGAGGGTTTATTATCGCGTTAAATTGCTTAACACCATACATACCTAAATTAGAAATGCTAAAACCACCACCTTGAAATTCTGAAGGCTGTAATTGACCTGCTTTAGCCCTAGAAGCAAGGCTTTTCATCTCTTGAGATATTGAAGTAATATCTTTCTGATCAGCATTAAGCACTATAGGTGTTATTAATCCATCTTCTATAGCAACAGCAACAGATATATCTACATCGTTATAAAGTAACATTCCATCTTCTTGCCAAGAAGCATTAGCAGCTGGATGCTTTTTCAATGCCATTGCGCATGCTTTTATCACAATATCATTCACTGATATTTTACAACCTTTATTTTCTAGAGATTGATTTATTTTGGATCTAGAATTAAGCAATTCTGTTATGTTGCAATCCATTGATAAATAAAAATGTGGAACAGTTTGCTTAGATTCGCATAAACGTCTTGCTATAACTTTTCTCATACTGCTATGAGGTATTAATCTAGAACCAACGGTAGACCTACCTACCTCTCCAGATTTCACACTATCAAGATCGGCTTTTATTATTCTTCCACGTGGACCACTTCCTGAAATTCTACTTAAATCTATGCCCTTCATTGAGGCTATTCTCTTAGCTAAAGGAGTGGCAAAAATCTTTTTGCCTATTTCATCTTTGCCTTGAGGCAATGGATTAGACATAACTACACTGCCCTGAATTTCAGAGACGTTTTTATTATCTAATTTCGATTCTAATTTATTGGAATTGTTTGCTGATAATATTTTTTGTATATCATCTTCCGAATCCCCATCTTCTAGCAACACAGCCAACAACTGATTAACCTTGACAGAGGAAGTTCCTTCAGTGACAAGTATCTTAGCTAGAACACCTTCATCAATCGATTCGACTTCCATTGTTGCTTTATCAGTCTCTATCTCAGCAAGGACATCACCAGGAGAAACTTTATCTCCCTCTTTTTTGACCCATTTTGTTAGGTTCCCTTCAGTCATAGTAGGTGAAAGAGCTGGCATCAAAATTTCGATAGCCATGTAGATCTCCTAATTTTAATTTTTATTTCCTGTACATTTATATCTGATTACAGGAATATTTCAACACATTATGTTCATTATGTTTAGAAAAAGGGCTATATCTATCAGCAAATCAGATAAATAAATTAGTTGCTGTTATTTTAGCCAGAAAGCAACGCAACAGCAGCAGCCCTTGCTTCTGTTGATGCAGAACCACCTGTAAGCATCCTAGCTATTTCATCAACTCTCTTTTCACCAGATAATGTTGTTACGCTAACTTTAGTCAATCCATTAACCAACTCTTTGTTGACATGATATTGGTGTTTCGCTTGTGCTGCTATTTGAGCTTGGTGTGTAATTGCGAGTATCTGTATAGCATCTCCTAGAACAGATAATTTTTTACCTACACTTCCAGCGACCACACCTCCTATTCCGGCATCAATTTCATCAAATATAATTGTATCTATACCCTTTACATCCGCCAAAGCGACCTTCAAAGCAAGCATGATACGTGATATCTCACCACCAGAGGCTATATTTTGCAATGCATCCGCTTTGCTATCATGATTCGTCAAAACTTCGAAATAAATTTTATCCAAACCATATTGCGATGGTTCAGATTCTTGTATTTTGATAAAAAATCCAGCTCCTGCCATATGAAGCTCTTTCAGTTCTTTTGTCACAGCATTTTCCAGAGATTTCGCACCCTCTTTTCTTGCTTTTGAAATCTGATTTGCAAATGAATAATATGTATCTTTTTTTTGATCTAAGAGCCTTTGAACCTCTTCTATAGAATCATCTATGTTAGACAGTTCCTCTAACTTGCACCTAGATGACTCCAAAAACTCAGGTATCTCCTCAGATCTAATACCATACTTTTTGCATATACTTTTAATAGCAAAGAATCTGTTCTCTATGCTTATTAAGTCTGATTCTTCATCAATGCCTAAACTAAAAGATCTTATTTGACTTTCCGCTTCCTCTATTTCTAGCAATGCTCTATCTATCGCAGACATGGCCTCTTGAAAAACATCAGATTTTTTTCCAAGTGCTTTTTGCAATTTATGCAATATATATGCCGCTCCATTAGATTCAAGCAGCTCCATAGCTTCTTTAAGTATGTCTTTGCACTTCTCATAACCAATTAGCCTTTGACGCTCTTCATCTAATTTATTCTCTTCATTTGGAAGGTAATTAAATGATTCCAGTTCAGAAACAACATGCTGAAGATATTCCTGCTCAGAGTTACTTCTAGATTGCATGCTTTTCATTTCAAGTAACTTTTCATGTAGAATTTGCCATTCTTTATATGAAGTTGATACCTGATCCCTCAAGAAACAATTCTTTAGATAAGCGTCCAAGACATCTCTATGCATTGATGGAGAAAGCATGCTGTGATGCTGATTTTGACCAAATATTTCCAATAAATAATTAGAAATTTGTTGTAATACTCCAATTGTCACAAGATTATCGTTTATAAACACCTTAGATTTTCCATCCTTGGATATCACCCTTCTAATTAAAATTGTGTCATCTACTAAAAGGCCAGATTCATCCATAAGTGCTTTTATTTTATCATTTCCTAAGATAGAAAATTCAGCAATCAACGTTGATTGCAAATCTGGATTACGAAGTATTTTAGCATTAGCTTTTTCACCTAAAACTATTTGTAACGCATCCAGTATAATAGATTTACCTGCACCAGTTTCACCAGTCATAACAGAGAACCCATCGGAAAATTCAATATATGCCTTTTCTATCAAAATGAAATTTTCTATAGATAAGCTAAGAAGCATATTTATTCCATTGCACTTAATTCGTCTATCATCTCAGAAACAACGTCAAGACCCTTTTGCCAGAAATTTGGATCTGTTGCATCTAAACCAAATGGATCTAAAAGCTCTTTATGATTCTTAGTTCCTCCAGATTTTAATAGATCAATATACTTAGGTACAAAATCCTTAACTTCCCCCTTTTTGTAAACCATATATATACTGTTAACCAAACAGTTACCAAATGCATAGGAATACACATAAAATGGTGAATGTATAAAATGAGGTATATAAGACCATCCAAAACGTGCTTCTTCTCTGAAGTTTAATGTGTCTCCAAACAAATCCTTGTTGACGTCTATCCATATATTAGATAATTCATCAGAAGTCAGTTCTCGCTCTTTCCTCGTATTGTGGACTCTATGTTCAAACTCATAAAAGCTGATTTGCCTGAATATCGTATTTAACGAATCTTCTATTTTATTAGCCAACATCACTTTGCGTTTTGCCTTATCCTTCTCTTCATTCATCATATAATCAAAAACAAGCTGCTCACCAAAGATAGAAGCTGTTTCAGCTAAGGTTAATGGAGTGTGCGACATTAAATCTCCAACTCCCGAAGCTAAAGATTGGTGCACTCCGTGACCAAGCTCATGAGCTAAAACCCTTATGTCATAATTTTTCCCATGATAATTCATAAGTATATAAGGATGAACAGAAGCAACTGTTGCACTTGAGTATGCACCATAGTTTTTACCTGGGTATGGCTCTGCATCTATCCAATTTTTATCAAAGAATTTCTTAGCTATGTTTGCAAATTCTGGAGAGAAGTTGTTATATGCATTTAATACTATTGATTTCGCATCGGTCCATGGAACGGTTTTATCGTCCTCTTGACCTAAAGGAGCATTCCTATCCCAAAACTCTAATTTTTCTTTACCCATCCATTTTGCTTTAATCTTATAGTAACGCTGAGCTATGTTTGCATAGTTCTTTTTCGATGCAGTAACAAGCGCCTCAACAACTTCATCCTCTATCTCATTACTAAGATTTTGGAAAGTAGTCACGCTTTTTGCACCTCTAATTCTATCATCTATCGCCTTATCTTTAGCAAGCGCATTTGTAATAACTGTAAATAAATCTATGTTTTTCTTCAGCTCAGCAGATATCGCAAGACTAGCATCTTTTCTAACACTTTCATCTAGATCTAATGTTTTGTCTGAAATCTCAGAATAAGTAAGCTCTTGCCCTCTGTAGTTAAACCTCATATTCGAAGTTGTCATATCAAATAATTTTACCCAGTATTCACTAGAGGTAATGTTTTTCTCATGTAAAATCTTCTCTTCCTTCTCACTAAGTTGATATGGCTTGAAAGATCTAGATCTGTTAATCCAAGAAGCATATTTCGACAAATTTTCGTGCTTCAAAAGCTCTTTGATTTTATCATCTTCTATTTGATTTAGCTCCATCTTAAAAAACAACAAATTAGTGCCCAAATCATTTAGCTTTTCACTAATATGCTGGAAAAAAGATAATATATCTTGGTTGTTAAGATTAGTCGAATACAATAAGTATGAATAACTCCCTATCTTTCCACTTAATGAAGATATTTCCTCATATTCCACTATGGCTTTATATAGTTCATCTGCTGATAAAGAATTCAATCTGCCTTCATACTGCGAATTAAACTTCGACACCATTTCAGATAGTGTATTATTATCATCAATAAGTTTTTGAGATTTATAGTCATCATAAAAATCTCTTAGATCCCATCTTGGTAGTGCATTGTTTGAATTTTCCATAGCAGTCTCAATGTTATTATTTTCATTAGAAATCAAAGGCTTTACCTCTTGAACAATTTTCTTTTCTGATACATAAGATATATTGTGATCAAAAAAATCCATCAGATTTTTTCTTCTAGCATCCATTTAAAACTCTTCTATTTTCCACATCTTCCGATAGAGATATTATCTATATTCAGTTACGTTGTCCATAATAATTATCATGCATAGTCGAACTTGTCATTCGATTTTAGACTAGCTTTTTTATTGACCTAATGTCTTTTCTATTAGATTTGTTGTAATAACAAAGAATATTACACTATGTTTTGAAAATTTTTTGCAGCTTCATTAAATTTCCACCAATCTGTTTCCTTGAAGCTTAAAGAATTTCTCCATCTATATTTTACTTCGCTAATTTTGCTTGAATTTACAGATAATAGAGCTTGATTCATCCAAAGCCTTTCATCGTATATCGGGATATCAGATCCAGATATAGAATTAGCTATTTCATTGTATAGCTTTTTTCTTTTACTAGCCATATGTCCTCTGCCTATCCTAAATCTAGATCTATAAAACCTAAAAATCTTTTTTAAATCCAATATATGAATAGTAGGATCTTTCAAAACCTTACCAGTAATATATGTATGATAAAATGAATAAAGATGAAGAGAGGCTTCAAAAAATCTATCACTATTCCTTATAATTCCATCCTTTGGTTTTCTTAAATCTATCCAGTTAGAATCTAGTGAATCTGGATCATCAAAAGCGTCGGCATGACCTATATTAGGAATTAGTCTTCTATTCCAACTAGGCATAGAGTTTAGCTCTGAATTACTGCCAATAAAAGATTGATGAGCCCAAGTATCAAAATAAGCATGGCTTGCAATACCTATCAAATAAACATCCCCTTTATCTAATGAATACTGCAAAATGGATTTAGATAGATTGGAATTTGGAGTTGTAACTAAATGATTAACATCTGAATCACCGGGTAAAAAATGATGCTTTTGTAGTATAAAATCTCTTTTGTATCCAGAAGAAATCATTTCTATCTGTGTAGGAGTCCCTCTATAAATAGGACACATTTTCTCATCCACTACACTTACCACAGTTTTATTATCATCAACAAACTGTGAGCTATATGCTATCTTATAAGACTCTATTTTATCAAACCCAGCCTTAAGAGCTAATAAATAAGTAACATAGTAATGAAATTCTATATTCATTTACATGCTATCAAAGTATTTATTTATTCCTGAAAGGAGCGATCCAAACACTTGTGATTGGCTCATGTTCATATCACTTAACGAACTATCTCTTATATCATTTAATGAATTTTTATTATCTTGCTGCCCAATACCCTTTATAGCATTGGAAATGTATTCTTCAGATGTTTTCAAAACAAAATTCTTCATTTCCTCTTCCAAAACAGTCATCTTTTTTTGGAACAATGCTTCTATAAATTTATTAATGTCTCCCTTAGTGTTAGATTTATTCTTTTTCATATAGCCATTCTCATACAGTTAACGGTACAAAAATAACAGATCAGAATCTATATGCGATAGCCCTGGAGTTAAATTATTACAACAGAGCTTTAATATTAGATTTTATCCTTTCTACAGCTGGTTGGCCAAATGGACTTATATCCATCAAATAAGCAACTGTTAAAATCTCTATAATTGAATGCATAGCCAGAGCTCCTATACTGTATTCATCTATAGCATCAATCAATATATTCCTTGTTGGCAACCCCAATTCTCTACAAGATGATAATGTAGCCCTGTACTCTATTTCATTCACATCCTCTAATGTTTTATTTTTTAAAAAAGGAATGTTTTTTATTTTGTTAATATTAGTACCGCTGTTGCCTGAATATAAAAATGTAAACACCTTGTCCCTAGGTCCATCAAGATATAATTGAAAAACACTATGCTGGTCTATAGGCCCTATATTGTGTATAGGAGTAAAGCCCTTACCATCTTTCCCCAAAGATTCTCCTATAATCTGTGAATTCCAATTTAAAAAATCAGTAAAAAATCTAGTGTAGCCTATATTCACGATTATTGGCTTGTTGTATAAAAATAGGCTAGCAGAAGATTTAGCAGGAAGGCTATTTCCTTTATTTCCCCAAAAATCATGCAATACTTTGTTAGATCCTTCCAAAAATCTTTTCATATCAGATCCATGTAGCAAACCTGGCAATATAGCAACATTAGAAAAAGTAGAAAATCTACCGCCAATCTCTTCACCATGAGTTAAAATCATAGCACCCATATCATTTGCTATGTCACGTATATGATTATTATTTAGACCCGTTAAGAAGCAAAACTGGCTTTTCTTATATTCACCTATATCATTTAATACAGCACCAAGAACAGACAAAACTTCTATGGTATTTCCAGATTTACTAATAACCAGAAAAAAACACTCTCTAAGCACAACCTTTTTTTTAAATGCTTCATAATGTATAGGATCTGTAGTGTCTAAATAATGAATAGAGATATCAGAGGTCCCCTTAAATGATGTCGCTATTTTAGGGTTCAAAGCAGAGCCCCCTATTCCTATGATCACCACATCACGGTATTCTTTTTTTATAAAATCTGAAATATGATGTAATTCTTTATAGGATTCATAATCTTGAATTGATAAAATTGTATATGGAGACTTATTTATATCTATCTTCTTCAAACCATTAACAAAAGAATTCAGCCTTTGTTCTGCATCATTCCTTTTCGCTACATCATATAAATCAGAATAATTATCACTATAAGAATATGGCATATAAAAATTTAATAAATTAATCTAAAATAAATATAACATTATTTTAGATTAAAGGTAGAGCTATCTAGCTTTTCATAGCAATAATCGCTTCTTTTTCTTCTAGCCATTCTGCTTTTTCTATTAAATAATTTCTTTGGAAATCCCACAGCTGATGATTTGGTGTTACATCTTTTGAATTAGCCCAACTAAACAACACACCTAAAAAGCCTATATCATTAGATTTACAATAGGATTTTATGTCTTCAATCTGCTGCGCAGAATCATCTACCATAACTATTTTGTTAAGACCTATGACATCTCTATACATGCTTAAGACTTCGCTTTTTTTTGCATATCCAGTTAAAAATATACCATTATGGAAAACTGGGCAGTTTAATTTGCCAAACAAAGGATTAACATACGTTTTTAATTTATCAGATTGAGAAAATATTATACCCATATCCAATAGCTCTTTATATCTCCATTCTTCAACAGATTTTATATTACCAAATTTACCTGTATGCATTTTTGTTAATGCAAAAACTTGTTTCGTTTTTTTTATATTATTTAGAACTTCTGGCCATTTTTTATCGGTAAGCTGAACTTTCCTTTTCAATCTCCAATTACTAACTATTTCTTCATAATTCTCATACATATGAGAGTTGTTTTTAAGATCATCTATAACATGTTTATATGGCTCAACTCTAAACATTGAAGATACAGGAGCGATTATTGTATCATCTATATCAAGAAATATAGTTGTATCATCATTGATATCCTTCAATAAATTGTATATATCTTCTAGTCTTGAAAGATTTACTACCTTGCTCATTACTTCCATTTAAACAACCTACTTTTATGCTTTTTTATCCTTTCCAAAATATCAGGCACTACCTTTAAAGCCTCATTTCTTCCTATCTCGTATATTTCTTTATTATGCTTATCTGTAAATATGTTAAACTTCCTTAAATTAGGATGTATTATAAAGTCTGCTTGTTTAGATTGTTCTAAAGAAAGATAATAATAACTTGTCATTAAACATTGCGTTGATAATTCCAATATATTATATGTTTTTCTCTCATAACCCAATGAATTTATATTCACAGCTATCACAATATCTGGATCATATCGCTTAGCTATTTCTACTGGAACTGGATGAGTTATACCACCATCCACCAAAATTTTTCCATTATAATGATGAGGAGAAAAAACAGGAGGCAATGCCGTTGATGCAAGAACTCCATCTATAACATTACCATCATCAAAAACATAAGGAGTATGATCTACTATATCTGTAGATACAGCTGCGTACTTCAACTTAAATTCAGAAATTTCTAATGTGCTTAGATTAGTCTTTAACAATAACACTAGCCTTTCTAAAGACATAGGAGAGGTTTGACCAGTTAATGCATTCATGGATTGCATCCAAGAAAAATGCATTACATCTTTACGCTTTATATCAAGCATAACTTCTTTTACATGTGCTATATCTCCACTAGATGCATAAAGAGAACCAACTATACTTCCAGCACTTGTACCAACTATTATATCCGGCTGAATTCCATGCTCTAGCAACACCTCTAAAACACCTATGTGCGCTATTCCACGAACTCCGCCTCCACCTAGTGCTATAGCTATTTTAGGTTTACTCATTTCTAAATCCTCATTCTATGTTTCCAGAATTGATAATAACACTAATTAGTTATGAGAGATAGATACTTTAAGAAATATATTGGTGTTCACGACAGGACTCGAACCTGTGGCCTCCGGATTAGGAATCTAGCGCTCTATCCACCTGAGCTACGTGAACACTAACTCACGGAAATATACTATACATACAATATTAGGTAAAGAAAAATTATCACCAAAAATGTTACTAAGATAGCGTCCCCCTAACCCATGAGCCGTTTTCTTTTTGCTCAAAAATCGTGCAATTTAATTTGCGATCTATAAATCTTTTTATATATTCAGAAGCTGTAAAATCTTCCCCCTTTGAAAACATATATACAACCTTGGAAAACTCTTTAGGGAGAATTGATTCATCTGGATTAAAGAACGCCAAAACGGATGCAGAATATGGGTTATCTGATATAGAGTCAGTAACATGTATTTTTTGAGGCAATGTATGAACCTCTCCTTTTATTGAATGGCCTAAAAATGATAACTGATCGTAACTCCATAATAATGCATCACATTTCTTTACTTCTTGTTCATCAGAGCAATGAACTAAAGTGCTGATACCTCTATCCGAAATTGCTTCTAAAAGCCTAGGAAAGGATTTAGAAAAGGGTTGTGAGTTAAGTTTATATATATTTATTTCCATTAGTTTGCAATTTTATAATAGTGCTTCAACAATGCTTCGTCTTCTGAATTAGCATAAATTATATCCGCTAGAATATAACCTTTTTTCTGCAAATAATTTGACATGAGATCTCCTGCTTCAAAACCTATACACAGTGCAGAAATCAGACTCAATAGCAGAACCTGAACATCATTAAAAAGCTGTATATTCCCTAGATATCCTATTATCACTCCGTATGAAATAAACAAGAAAGACAACCTCCACATACTGTTATACATTAACCAAAAAACACCAAATATAAATGCTTGGAATGAAAAATTTGATGCCACTGCAATCCATTCATCATCTTGAGTAGATTTTTCAGGATTATGTAATATAGAGTAGAAATTCATGATTTATAGTACTTCAGGCTTTGAATAATAAGCTATTGTATATTTTATAAACCATAATTCAAGAATTATTTCTGAATGGATTGCATAAAATAATACAAAATATGTTGCAAAAACGAAAAATCTTTTATAACCTCAATTAGTACGTAGTAAAAAAGCTATTATATTACAAATATGTACATTCATTCATTAAAAAAAACCATCAATCTTATGGTGGTAGTTTTTTTAGCATCATCAGTTGTGGGATGCTCTAAATCTTCGTCAACAAAAAAACATAGCAAGCCAAAAGTAGTTAAAAATAAATTCTTAGACTACAGAAAACCAAAAGACAATTTATTTATCCAAAATGGAGGATATAGCAAAAAGTCAAAGGCTAATCCATTCGATACTAAAAAGCCTACAGATCAAACATACTCCCAAGAATCAGATACAGTAGTTTATGAAAAACAAAGCGACTCAAACGCAAACAAAGCAGCAGCTTCTCCTATCTCTTATAAAATGGAGAAAAAAGATTCAAAGAATGGTTTTTTAAGATCTATGGCTTCAGCAATAGCATCAATATTCAAACCAAAAACATCTAACATGACCCAAATTGCTAGCAAATCGGATATTTATAGACCAGTCGTTAATAAAATGGTTATCGCTGGCACATATTCACCAGATCACTCTAATTTAATAGAGCAAGGTAGTTATGACTATGACTATATAGATAAAGATACGTATGTTGAAGATATAAACATCGAACCAATTGGTCAAATCGACTCTACTCCAATCATTAAAACACCTTTCAAATCATCTAAAGCAAACACCAAGAAGAAAAAGAAAGATAACACCTATGTAAAGGCTAACCTTATTTCTCCAACTCAAGCAAAATCACCTGTTGATATACCACAAAGCTATGATGTAAAATCCAGCACTGAGGAACATAATTTAAAAAATGAAATCTCTAGTAGCATAACTGGCATCCTAAACGTATCCAAAATGCTTTATGGAATCAACTCTGAGGAAACAACTCCAGATGTAGAGGTAAACATACCTGAAATAAAGGATGAGGATTTGAAGCGGAGAGGCTTATCTGAACCTCAATTAAAAGACATCCCACCCGTTCCAACAGAAACTTCTTCTAAACAAAGCTAAAAACAACTTGTTAAACACATATTAGGATATTATTATGCATAAGATTTTTAATTTTATATTTGGAGCATTTTTAATTATGTCAAGCGTTCAATCATTCGGATCATCTGATAGTAATAGAATAGAAATACAATTAAAAGATGGACCTGTTTTAATCGAGCTATATCCTGATAAAGCTCCAGAGCATGTTAAAAGGATAAAAGAATTAGCATCAGAGGGCTTCTATAATGGCATTGTATTTCACCGAGTGATAGGCGGCTTTATGGCTCAGACTGGTGACCCAACAGGCACTGGAATGGGTGGAAGCAGCAAACCTAATCTAAACGCAGAATTTAACGATATAAAATTTGAGCGCGGAGTTTTAGGAATGGCAAGATCTATGAATCCTAACAGCGCGAACAGCCAATTCTTCATAATGTTCGCATCAGCTCCTCACTTAAATGGTGAATACACTGCATTTGGTAAAGTTATAAGCGGAATGGAGCATGTAGATGCAATAAAAAAAGGCTCTGGTGGAAATGGAGAAGTGAAAGATCCTGATAAAATGATTTCCGTTAAAGTTTTATAACTTTAGTCTTTATAAATAGGTATAGAATAATGTCGAATCCAGTCCTATTTTATTTTAAATAAGGCAAATGAATTTTAGGTATAGTCTGCAGACTATACCTATCTGCATCCAAATAGAACAATAAAATTTGATTGCCTCACTGCAAATGATATAAAACATTAGCTTGAAAGTCTTAGCTATTTATTACATAATGCTAAAAGCTCATCTCACTGTTTTAAGTTGCATATGTTTTATTATTTAAGCCAAATTTTCCTTCATAAACTTTCATATCTTAACGTATTTCATTACATCACCCTTCGCTCTGCAGGTGCTATGTTCACAGCGCTCCTATTATCAATCACATTAGGAGATAGAATGATATCTTGGCTTCGATCAATACAAAATGGAGGCCAACCTATTCGATCCGATGGCCCAGAATCTCACTTAAAAAAATCTGGCACACCCACAATGGGTGGTCTCTTAATATTGTCTTCTACTCTTGCATCAGTCTTACTGTGGGTTGATTTAACAAATCAATATATACTAATAGCCTTATTTGTGACATACAGTTATGGATTACTAGGGTTTTTAGATGATTATAGGAAAATTTCCTTAAGAAATTCAAAAGGAGTTTCTGGAACAATAAAAATGGCATGGCAATTAATAACTGGAGCTGTAGCAGCATTTGCAATATCAACAGCTTCATCTCGTTTTGAACCTAACTCATTACTACTTCCTTTCATTAAAAATTTATCAATACACTTAGGTATTTTTTATTATATTTTTTCCAGCATAGTTATTACAGGCTCATCGAATGCAGTTAATTTAACTGATGGTTTAGATGGCCTCGCATCTGGAATAATTATATTAGTTACAGCATCTCTAGGGTTAATATGCTATTTCACAGGACATATTTCATTTGCAGAATACTTACACCTACCTTATTTACATAACTCAGGTGAAATAGCGGTGCTGTGCGCGTCAATAGTAGGCGCTACTTTAGGATTTTTATGGTTTAATGCCCCACCAGCACAAATATTTATGGGAGATGTGGGCAGCTTAGCATTGGGAGGGGCAATAGGAGTAATTAGCGTCATAGCAAAACAAGAACTACTTCTTCTTATATTAGGTGGTGTATTTGTGATGGAAGCATTATCCGTTATAATACAAGTTGCATCCTTTAAGCTTAGAGGAGGCAAGAGAGTGTTCAAAATGGCTCCCATACATCATCATTATGAAAAATCTGGTTGGAGCGAAACTAAAGTAGTAATTAGATTTTGGATCTTAGCAGTGATATTTGCAATCATAGCTTTATCAAGTTTAAAAATTAGGTAACAATGATAATATCAACAATATATAAAAATAAAAAAATTGGAGTTCTAGGGCTTGGAAAAGCAGGGATTTTCGCAGCATATTCCATGATTCTTGGAGGAGCGAAAGTATTAGCTTGGGATGATTCTATAAAACTTGATGAGCCTATACAAAATCAATTATTAAAAGATTTTTTATCAGCTGATCAGAAAGATTTTTTACTTAATGCAATTGATAATAACTCCCTTGTGATACAAAATTTATCTCTGATAGTAAAAGATTTATCGGCTCTATTTGTAACTCCTGGTATTGGCATCATGCCTCCAAAACAGCATCCCATCGCATCAGCAGCACTAAAAAACCACATACCTCTTATATCAGACTTTGATCTCTTATGGAACAAATGCAAAAATGCTTGCTATATAGGTATTACTGGCACTAATGGGAAATCCACAACTACAGCGTTGCTTGGACATATATTTAAAGAAGCAGGTAAGGAAACAGAAGTTGGAGGCAATATAGGAACATCAGTCTTAGACTTAAAAGAATTAAATTCTGATGGGTTTTATATTTTAGAGGCATCATCATTTCAACTAGAACGATTAAACGAAACAGTTTTTAATACAGCTATACTGTTAAATATCACACCTGATCATCTTGATAGATATAATTCTTTCGAAGACTATATTTCTGCAAAAGCATGCTTATTCAACAGACAAAGCTCTTCCGATTACGCAATAATATCAATAGATTGCCCTAATGCCGCTGCTATATATAATAAACTAAAGATTGCGAATATATCTAATATAGTTCCTATATCATGCCTGTCGCTACTTGATGATGGAATAAGCTTAATAGATGGATGCATTTATATAAAATTCAAAGGAAGTAATACAAAACTTGATTTTGGCCATTCTAAATGGATTCCTGGAGCACACAATCAACAAAATATATTAGCTGCTTTTACAGCAGCATTTTTAAATGGATTGGACCCAAAAATAGTAATTAAGACAATACATACTTTTAAGGGCTTAGAACACCGTATGAAATTAGTCCATGAATACAATGGAGTGAAATTCGTCAACGACAGCAAAGCAACTAATGTAGATGCTTGTGAAAAAGCATTACAAACATATGATGATATATATTGGATTGCAGGGGGAATATCTAAAGATTCTGGCATAGAATCTTTATCAGGATTATTTCATAAGATAAAGCATGCATTTCTTGTCGGAACTGCAGCCAAGGAATTCTCTTACGTTCTTGAAAAATATAATATACCCTATACAATTTCTCACACCCTTGAAAATGCAATGAGTGATATACAGTCATTGCAACCTACGCAAGGTGTAGTATTGCTCTCACCGGCTTGCGCATCTTTAGATCAATGGAAAAATTTTGAAGAACGTGGAAATGCCTTCTCGAATATATCCCAAAGATGGGATACACTTAATCAGTAACAATATATTATACAGTAAGACAACACAGTTTACTCTTCTGATATAAGAAAATACCTTTCCCCTATCCTCTCGACCACCAAATGACGAGTTATAAAGTCAGAATTTATATATTCCTTTAAGTTGAATAATGTAAACCTGCTTCCTATATTGCCAACATATTCCACAGAAGATATATCATTACATTCACTCAACCTACGATCAATATACTTTTCAAGCTCCGTCTTTGTTTCTAAATATGATACAACACCTGAATTATCTCTTACAAGGAATGGTAATTTATACAGCATAGAGAGCTTATTGATGTCTCTATTCTTATGTGCACTGATATATTTAATAAGAAAATTATTTGGCATAGGAAGCTAAATTTTAAGATACACAAGTAATTTGTACACTATAAGTTGAGTCAAGTCAACATCGAACGCTATTCACACTATCTATGGTAGAAATGATCTATGGGCATTAACTTCAAAAATTATCCTTAATAATTTATATATAAAAGCAATGTTGTATGTAATTGAAATACGTGGTAAAACTCTTATGTCCTTTAAACTCGTTTCCTTCTATGGAGATTTAGAATAGATGAAGAATGATTTAATACCTATCCGTTACGCAAAGATTTTGCTAAAAGTAGCTAATAAGGAAGGCATTGATGATGTAGTGTCTAAAGACTTGGATACAGTATACAAAACTATAGAATCATTCAAATTAAAGAAATTGCTTTTGAATTACACAGTACCTAAAGTTGTAAAACGCAAACTAATAGAATCAATTTTTCTTGAAAAAAAAATACATATCACAACTAAAAGCTTTCTACTTACACTTATAGCAAACAATAGATTTTCTCTCCTTTATAAGATAATAGAGTCCTATAAACAATTAATTTTGATAAAAGAAGGGCACTCATTTGCAGAAGTTGAAACGGCCATGCCTTTAAGTAAGTCCTCATGCAAAGATATAGAGAATTTAATAACAAGTTTAACTAAAGCAAAGCCCATTATAACATACACAATAAAAAAAGACTTACTTGGCGGCATAACAATAAAAATAAGTAATAGAATTATAGATCTTTCTTTAAAAGGTAAGCTCAAAAAGATAGGTAACTTATTGCTTCAAACATCAATTAATAAACAAGGGTTGTGAAATGAAAATCTCTGAATTTTCTAAAATATTGCAAAATAAATTATCATCATTTGAAGATAAAAACGAATTTATTGAATATGGCTCTGTAATAACAGTTACAGATGGAATAGCTATAGTTTACGGCCTGGAAGGAATTGGACTTGGTGAACTTGTGGAGTTTGATGGAGGACCAAAAGGTATAGCATTGAGCTTGGAAGAGGAGTCAATAGGAATAGTAATATTTGGTGACGACAGGGATGTTTACGAAGGTCAGACTGTTCATAAAACTAATAAAGCTTTACAAGCCCCCACAGGAAAATCATTGTTAGGACGTGTTGTAGATTCTTTAGGAAATCCTATCGATGAAAAAGGAGAACTCAAAGATGTAATATTCAGAAATATTGAAGCAAAAGCGCCAGACATCATATCTAGAAGATCTGTACATGAACCAGTCCAAACAGGTCTAAAGGTGATAGATGGGCTAATACCAATAGGAAGAGGTCAAAGAGAATTGATCATAGGTGACAGGCAAACCGGTAAGACTGCTATTGCACTAGATACAATAATTAATCAAAAGAAAATAAACGAATCTGTTGATGATTCTAAAAAGCTGTATTGTATATATGTTGCTATCGGACAAAAAAGAGCAAATATAGCAAGATTAGTAAAAAAACTAGAGGATGAAGGCGCAATGGAATATACTGTTGTTGTTGCTGCAACAGCTTCAGAATCAGCTTCAATGCAATTCATAGCACCTTATATGGGATGCGCTATTGGTGAATATTTCAGAGACAACGGCATGCATGCTGTTGTAATATACGATGATCTTAGCAAGCACGCAGTAGCTTATAGACAAATATCTCTTTTACTACGCAGGCCACCAGGACGAGAAGCCTATCCAGGGGATGTATTCTTTCTGCATTCTAGACTTTTAGAGCGCGCTGCAAAAATGTCCGATGAAATGGGAGGTGGATCTTTAACTGCTATGCCTATAGTAGAAACTCAAGCAGGAGATGTCTCTGCATATATACCAACCAATATTATATCAATCACTGATGGGCAGATATTTTTAGAAACTGAATTATTTTATAAAGGCATCAGACCAGCTGTAAATGTTGGATTATCTGTAAGCAGGGTTGGCTCATCTGCTCAAATTAAAGCCATGAAGCAGGTCGCTGGGTCAATAAAGCTAGAATTAGCTCAATATAGAGAATTAGAATCTTTTGCACAATTTGGATCTGATCTTGATGAAGTTACTCAAAAAACAATTGCACGAGGAGTAAGGCTTACAGAACTCTTAAAGCAAACACAATATAAACCGCAACCAGTTGAAGAACAAATTGTATCAATATTTATGGGAGTTAAAGGATATATAGATAAAATAGATGTAAATGATGTAAATAGGTTTGAAGAATACGTATTGAGGCATATTCATCACAATGAGCCTGATATATTTGAATTTATCTCAAAAAATAAAACACTATCCGAAGATATCACATCGCGCTTAAGTGAACTGTTAGAAAGATTAATAGATAATTTTTTATAAGATATAATGTATGAAGGAGATTAAGGCTCGTATCAAGGGCGTTAAAACAACTAGAAAAATTACAAAAGCTATGCAGCTTGTTGCAACTTCTCACCTTAGAAAAGCACGAGACACATATAAATCCTTTAGCGATGGAGCAAATATAGTATATGATATTTTATCTGCTATTCAGAATGAAGAAGGAAAATCTATACCCGAGATAATCTCAGGCCGCAAGAACAACAAAGTTCATCTTATCATTATTTATACATCCAATAAAGGCCTATGTGGTCCCTTTAATTCTTCAGTACTAAGAGTAATAAAAAAACAGATTGATGTATTAAAGTCTGATAATAAAACTGTCAAGATTTACGTAATAGGGAAAAAAGGTTATTCGTACTTAGAGAAATTTTATCCAAAACTTCTTATACCATCTAATTTAGATATTACATCTCATGGAAATATCTCTTTAGACAAAGTATCTGATCTAGTAGATGATATAATATCTATGTTCGACAGAGGCGAATTTGACAGTTGTGATATACTATATAATTTTCCTAAATCTCCTATGATACAGGAAACTACTACAGAACAAATCATACCAATAAAAATAGAGGCATCTGGCAAACGTAACACATATGAATTTGATTCAGATTATGACTCTACATTGCTATATACGGCGAAAGAATCAGTTCGTTATAAATTATATCAAGCATTATCAGCAGGTATAGTATCGGAACATTCATCTAGAATGACTGCTATGGATAGCGCAACACGTAATTCTGACACTTTACTAAAAAAACTAAATTTACTATATAACAGAACCCGTCAACAACATATCACAAACGAGTTAATAGAAATTATATCTGGTTCTGAAGCGGTTTAATAATTAATATATGGAAACAAAATGTTAAAAACAGGAAAAATAAAAAGAATCATAGGTGCAGTTGTAGATATAGAATTTGAAAATCACTTGCCCCCTATTTTAAATGCGTTGATTTATCAGAAAGATGACCTTAAAGTTGTGATGGAAGTCGTTCAACATATTGGAGAAAACAGAGTAAGAGCACTTGCGATGGACAATCTAGAAGGTGTAAAAAGAGGAGAGGAAGTAATTGATACAGAAGCTCCTATAAGCGTTCCTGTGGGAAGAGGAACTTTAGGCAGAATAATGAATGTAGTTGGAGATCCTATAGATGGCAAGGGAGATATAGATTCTGATTTCAGGCATCCAATACATAAAAAAGCCCCTCTACTCAAAGATATATCAAGCGCACAAGAAATTCTTGTGACTGGAATTAAAGTTGTTGATTTGCTAGCACCTTATGCAAAAGGAGGGAAAATAGGCCTTTTTGGTGGTGCTGGAGTTGGTAAAACAGTATTAATTATGGAACTGATAAACAATATAGCAAAATCTCATGGTGGATTCTCTGTCTTTGCTGGTGTTGGAGAAAGAACTAGGGAAGGTAACGATCTGTATCATGAAATGATAGATTCAAATGTTATAGACTTTGCAAATCCTCAAAATTCAAAAGTTTCTCTAGTTTATGGGCAAATGAATGAACCACCTGGAGCACGTGCAAGAGTTGCCTTAACAGGATTGACACAAGCAGAATTCTTTAGAGACGAAGAAGGGCAAGATGTACTATTATTCATAGATAATATATTTAGATTCACGCAAGCTGGATCTGAGGTTTCCGCTCTTTTAGGAAGAATGCCATCAGCTGTAGGATATCAACCAACATTAGCAACTGAAATGGGAGCATTGCAGGAAAGAATAACATCTACTAAAACTGGTTCTATTACTTCAGTTCAAGCTATATATGTACCTGCTGATGATCTAACAGACCCCGCACCAGCAACTTCGTTCACACATTTAGATTCAACCACAGTACTAAGCAGACAAATAGCTGAGCTTGGTATATATCCAGCTGTGGATCCTTTGGATAGCACATCTCAGATATTAACTCCAGACATAGTTGGAGAAGAGCATTACAGAGTAGCTCGTCAGGTTCAAAAAATATTGCAATCATATAAATCACTTCAAGATATAATAGCGATACTAGGAATAGATGAATTGTCAGAAGATGATAAGCTTATAGTAAGCAGAGCTAGAAAGATTCAAAGATTTTTATCTCAACCATTCCATGTTGCAGAGGTTTTCACAGGCACTCCTGGTAAGTTTGTTTCTTTAGAAGAAACTATAAAGGGGTTTGCAGGGTTTATTGACGGAGCTTATGATCACATACCAGAAGCAGCTTTCTATATGGTTGGCAATATAGAAGAAGCATTAGAAAAAGCTTCTAAATTATCTTCATAAAGGCGCAACCTTATGAATAATTTTTTCAAGCTAAAAATTGTTGCAGCTAATACAATCGTATTGGATAGGAATGTAAACATGGTTATTGTTCCCAGTTCAGAAGGGTTCATGGCAGTTTTAAAAGGCCACGTTGATATGTTATCTTTAATAAATTTAGGAGTTTTAGAAGTTAAAATCGATAATAATGCGTTTGAGAAATATGTAGTTCATAATGGTATATGCAGAATCAAAAATGGGGTTTGTGAGATTGTTGTTAGAGAATTAATTAAAGTAGCAGAAATAGACAAAAATTCTTTGATAACATCTATATCTGACATACAATCTATGATTAATAACTCATTATATGAAGATAAAAAAATAAAACTACAACAGAAATTAGAGTATCTTAACTTATGCTTAAAGAACTATATGGAAAGGTAGATATTTTAGATATAGATGGCTTAAAAGCTTTTTCAAATCATATTTCTGATTCCATACAAATTGGTGATGTAATAGCTTTATGTGGCGATTTAGGAGTTGGAAAAACAACTTTATCGGGCCTTATAATAAATAATATGTTATCTAATCAACAGATTGTAAATAGCCCTACTTTTAACCTTGTTCAAACATACGAAACAAGAGATAAAAAGATGATATGGCATTTTGACCTGTATAGGTTAAAATCACGAGAAGAAGTATATAATTTAGCAATAGAAGATGCATTATCGACAGGCATCAGCATCATAGAATGGCCAGAAGTGATATGGGATTTATTACCTTCTAACACTCTAATTATCGACATGAAATTTTCTGATGATTTATCTAAGCGGATAGTTACAACTGCTAGATTATCTTAAAGATATTAAATCTACAGTTACTATTAGCTTAAGATTTGGCCAAATCTACTTTATCTTCTATTTTATCTTTAGAAGAAGATTCTTCAGATTGAGTATCAGCTATAATCCACTTGTTTCTTATAGCATCCAGTTCTCCATTTTTCTCCATCTTCTTCAACACATCGTTAACTTCGTCACGCAGTTTAGATCCTTTAGGAAAAGCTATAGAATAACCATTATTTTCTAAATCTGCTAATTTTTGATAACGAAGAGATAAATTACTTCTGACAAATTCAATCGCTTGAGCAGTCTCTACCAAAACTCCATCCAGACGACCAAGCTTCAATTCTTCAATCATAATTGCATTGTTATTAAGAGAAAAGATTCTTACATGATTCATTTTCTTAAGAAATTTATCCATTATAGATCCAGTCTGAGCACCTATCTTCTTTCCTTGCAAATCACTTTCTGTTTTTATAGGCTGACCGTTTCTATATACTATAGAAAAAGAGTTATGATAGTAAGGCATAGAAAAATCTAATCTTCTTTCACGATCTTCAGTTGCTGTTATACTAGAAATAGCAAGGTCTATTCTTTTGTTTTCTAATGCTCCAATCAAATTGTCAAAGCTTAGAGATTGAATACGAACTTTCTTACCCATGCGCTCAGCAATTTTATTAATTAAATCAACATCAAGTCCTACTATTTCAGCATTTTGATAAAATTCAAAAGGTGGATAATCAGCAGACATACCAACCTTCAACACATCTTTATTGGAATTACTGTCACCGCACCCAACTAGAGCTATTGATGCAGCTGCCACAATAGCAACTATAGAAAATCGAAGTGTTTTAAATGTATTTTTCATTTTTGAATGCCATCATGAAATTATCTATATCTCTATTCAAATTAAAACATATTTTAATCAACGTCAATAGCGCTATTAATAAAAAAACATTATGTATGATGATTTATAACCTTAAGAATATCAGTAACACTAGATCTTAAAATTATAGAATGGGTTGTAAACACACCATGCATGAGAGAAACACCATCAAGTAGATCTCCAGATGTAACACCAGTTGCAGAAAAAATAACCTCATCTGATACCATATCATCTATTCTATATTTCTTATTGATATCCTTTATTCCCATAGAAACAGCCCTTTCTACTTGCAAATCATCATTGAATAAAAGCCTACAACACATTTGCCCACCTAAACATTTTAAAGCTGCTGCTGCCAAAACTCCCTCTGGAGCACCACCTATACCCATATACACATGCGAATTAAATTGATCGATGGAACATACTATAGAAGCTAGTATATCGCCATCTTCTATTAACTTCAGCTTCGCACCTACTTTATTTATCTCTTCTATAATTTTATTATGCCTTGGTCTATTTAAAACAGTTACTGTCAATTCAGAAATATTTATCGATAAAGAATCAGCTATGTTATTTAAATTTTCTTCAGTACTAAAATCTAAATCTATCGCTTCTTTAGGCACTCCAAATCCAGTTACTAACTTCTCCATATAAACATCTGGTGCATTAAGCATTGACCCCTCTGGGGCCATCGCAAGAACTGATAATGAATTAGGCAACCCTTTAGAGCAGATAGTAGTGCCTTCAAGAGGGTCTACCGCTATATCCATTTTCACTCCACCTGCTCCAACTGATTCACCTATATAAAGCATTGGTGCTTCATCTCTTTCTCCTTCACCTATTATAACTTTACCAGAGATTGGGATATTAGAAAAAGCAGCTCTCATGCCCTCAACAGCCGCCTTATCTGCTGACATAACATCATCTTTTCCTATCCAAGGAAAGCAAGCTATAGCAGCACGTTCAGTTGCAGTCAGTGCATATTTATATAATGGCTGACCTTTTGTTGATTTCGAAAGAAGTAAATCTGAGTTTTTTGTCATAAATTCATATTATATTAATTTGTTGAGAAATCTTTAGCATCTTTATGTTATATCGTCAACGTTTCTAACTAGATAGACAGTTTTACTATCAACAATCTATCATAGCTCAGGTATTAGCTTTTTCACCTCGTGATATGTTAATTGCCTCAATCCTTTGGGTGACATACCATCAAGTGATATATTTCCATACTTCACCCTAATTAATCTGCTAACTTCTAGGCCAAAATACTCACATATTCTTCTTATCTCTCTATTTTTACCCTCTGTTAACTCCATTTCTATCCAGTGTTGCTTTCCGTTTGATTGCTCTAAAGCAAACTTTACTGGGGCATAATAAACACCATCTATATTAACACCATCAGAGAGTATATTTTGCATTTGCCTTGGTATAATTCCATATACTTTACATTTATAAACTCTTTTTATTTTTGATGATGGTAACTCTAAAATCCTTTTAACCTCACCATCATTAGACATCAAAAGCAATCCTTCAGTGCTGTAATCAAGCCTTCCAATAGAAACAACCCTTCCTATGTCACTAGGCAACATTGAAAAAACAGTAGGCCTACCTTGAGGATCTTTATATGATGTGATACAGTTCTTTGGCTTGTAAAAAGCCCACAATTTTAACTCTTCTTTTTTAGGAATTAGCTGACCAGAAATCTTTATTTCAGAATCATAAGACACCTTTATAGAAGGTGACTGAACTGCAACACCATCTACAAACACATCGCCTTGAAAAATCAATTGCTCAGCTTCTCTTCTAGAACAAAAACCTCTACGAGCAATAACTTTTGCTATCCTTTCTACTTTATTATCTTGCATGCTTCTATAAAACTTTTAGTTATCTTTATATCATGATCTGTCAATGAAAATTCTGGATGCCATTGAACACCTAAGCAAAAGAAATGAGATATATCTTCCACTGCTTCTATAACTCCATCAGTTGCTATTGCTGTTGCATCTAGCCCAGCGCCTAATTTTTTTATAGCTTGATGATGACTAGAATTAACGAATATTTGGTCTACAGCGCATAGCTCATAAAGCTTAGACCCTTTCTTTAAATTTACAGAATGCGATGTTTTGTAACCTGCATCAGGTGCGTTGTGTAAAATATAATCGGGTATCTCATCTGGTATGTGCTGTATTAAAGTTCCACCTAGGGCTATATTTATAAGCTGCTCTCCTCCACATATTCCAAATATAGGCTTTTGGGATTTATAATACTCGTTAAACATCGATAGTTCAAAAGATGTTCTAAAGTCAATAATGTCTCTTATTTCACCTCGCACCGATTCATTATAATACATTGGATCTATATCAAAATCTCCACCTGTAATCAGAAGCCCATCTATTATATTGCAGTAAGTGTTTACAGCTTCAATCTCGCATGGAAGTATAATAACTTCAGCTCCTAATTTAGTTAAAAAAGAAACGTAATTTTCACGAAGGGCATACCATGGAAATTTAGAATATGTTTGCTTAGTAGAATAATCAGTTGTAACGCCTATTATTGGCTTTTTTTTCATATCATAGCATTAAAATATAAAACTGATTTGTTTGTATCAGAGATTAAAGCTATATGCAATATCATAATGGATAACTATGATATCTGTTCAGCTTCATACTTCGTAACTATAAATTCCATTATTCTATGATCTTCAAAGACATTATTCATATCTGGCATATTAAATTGGATCTCTGCCTTCCATGAAGTTTTTAAAGTGTCATGCCTATTTTTTTCTATCGCATCAAATATAACAGTTGCACTATCTGGCTCTAACTGATTACCATGAAACAATATATTTTTAACTTCTATAGATCTTTCTGCGCTATCTTTATAAAGAACTATTGGGCTGTCTGGATTAACACTAGGATCTATGTGACTTTGAAATTCATTAAAAGCTTTTCTTGAAGATATACTTCTAATTTTAGAGATATACTCAAACCAATTAGATGGATTTATCTTTAATGGGTTGTAAGATTCTCTAGTTTTTACATAATAAGTTAACATGTATCGTGCTATAGAAATATTTATAGAGTCACCTTCTTGCGAAAGAGGTGATATATTAAGAAAAGATGATGTAACGTTGTTAAAATACAATGGCATTGGGAATGTCTTAGGCTCATAGTTTATCATTGCTGTCTTCAATGTAACATAAGATGAAAAACATAATACTGCTGCTATTATAAAAGAATATATATGCTGAGATTTGGCAACCAAATACTTGTCGAAATACCATTTTCTAGCTTCTTCAAAATATTCCCCTGTATTGATTTTAGAGCTTATTGTATGCTTTGATAGATCAATATTCATATTATTCTGCTTTTATAAAGTTCCTCTTACAATCAAATACTAGAGTAAGATTTATATGCTTAGTAAGCAAGCTTTTTTAAAAAGAATAGCTGAATTTTATATGAGAGTTAAATAGATGGGTAATTAAAGATGTGTTGGCGTGCCCGGAAGGATTCGAACCATCGACCTACTGCTTAGAAGGCAGTTGCTCTATCCAGCTGAGCTACGGGCACAATCACGGAGAGAATGATACAGATTTTTTCTTCATAGTCAAGAAGTAAAAAGACTTGTATAACACAGAATTTTACTGCTATATAATAAGATTTAAGATACAAATTTATAGTAAAGCATGTCTATTGTATGAAAAACATATTAAAATATCTAATCGTAGCAATTCATGACGGAATAAAACATGATGGGGTTGAGCATGCCGGGTATTTGTCATTTTTGATTATGTTATCTATATTCCCTTTTTTGCTTTTATTTGTAAGTGCAGCAAGCTTTATAGGCACATCTGAATTAACACAAACTCTTTTATCATTCATTTTGAATAGCTCTTGGTCTGGATTCATAGATGCCTTGACTCCAAGAATAGTTGAAATAACATCTAGCCCTCCTCAAAGAATATTAACAATAGCGATATTGAGCGCTATATGGACTGCATCTTCAATCTTTGAAGGCATGAGAACAATATTAAACAGAAGCTATAGGGTAACCTCTCCTCCTCCTTACATAACACGTAGAATGTTTAGCATATTAGAGTTTTTTATTATGCTGGGTATAATAATAGCTGTAACGTTTAGCTTAGTTGTATTGCCAACAATATGGAATATTATAGGAAAGTTCTTTTCTATACCTCAAAAATTTATCCTTGCACCAGAAGCAAAGGAAATAAGAAGCTTGATATTGATTGCTTTTCTATTTTTTACCACATCAGCATTTTATTACTTTCTACCAAATAGAATCAGCAGGTTTAAGCATTCGTTTCCAGGTGCATTTTTGATGGTTATATGCAGCACCATATTCACATCATTATTCAAAATATATCTTTACAATGTCCACTCCATTAATATTATATACGGCAGCATTGCTGGGGTTATAGTGGCCCTATTATATTTTTATTTTTGCAGCTTGATATTTATTATCGGTGGAGAATTCAACTATCAATGCGAAAAACACATTTTTAAGGAGATGAAAAAATGAAAATACTTGCATTTGCTTTTATAACACTATTGTCCTCTCATGGACTTCTTAATCATGGACTGCCTCACAGCAATATAACAATGTGCAGATGCGGTTGCGGAAAGTAGCTGGAAACAAAATCAGAATAAGCTAATACTTCCCTTTATAACAGATAATATATTAGTCTCTGTATATCAGAAGAGAAATTTTTGGTTACAGAGATTTTTCTTTTCCACATACATAATCCTTATGTCTTTACAACATATTTATGCCTCACTTAAAATATGATTTTATAGCACTCAAAACCCCTTTTTAGGATAGACAATACAATTGCTGCAATACATGTTATTTCGAGAAAATACATGAACCAGACTTAATAATGATATATGGGATTTAATAGAGATTATTTCGATTTTTCATCGAATCACATTGCTTAAAAAAGATGAACATTATAGTTAAAAATTTACAACTATAACATTTGATTTTCTGCATTGCTTTATTGTCTTAAAAATGCATGGCGGGGATGACGGGACTCGAACCCGCGACCTCCGGCGTGACAGGCCAGCACTCTAACCAACTGAGCCACATCCCCACTGCAAAAATCAAGATCATGGTGGGCGGTGACGGGATCGAACCGCCGACCTCCTCGGTGTAAACGAGATGCTCTACCAGCTGAGCTAACCGCCCCACAATCTGGGAATTATGTATATATCTATCTAAACAAAAAAGCAACTAACTTTTTTAAATAACTTTATATTTTCTGAAGTATTGTGTTTATTTGCTTAATAAAGCCTTTTTTATGGCTTCATTTGCTATTGCATCAGCCATATCGTTATACTTATCGTTACTATGGCCTTTAACCCATAGCCATTCTATATCAAGCCCTTCAGACATTGCATCTAATTCCTTCCAAAGATCTTGGTTCTTTATCTTCCCGGAGCCCCAATTATTTATCTTCCACTTTTTAATCCATTCTGTGATTCCTGATTTGAGATATGTGCTATCAGTATATATTTTTATTTTTGATAGTTTATTGGGCAAGCTACTATTCCTATTCATATCTTTTACTGCAGTGATTGAATAAAGTGCTGCTGACAATTCCATTCTATTATTGGTTGTGTGAGCCTCATGACCATATACTTTTTTCTTCCAATCATCTCCCATCATTATTACAGCACCCCAACCACCGATGCCAGGATTACCCTTGCAAGCACCGTCGCAGTAAATTATTACGGTATCTTTTGGGAAAATCATAAAAAGTTATTCTCTTAAGAAAAATTTTATTCTAATATATGTACCTTAATACCATAACAGAAAAAAGAGTTCAATATGAATGATAAACCAGTAATTTTCAGCACTCACTCAATTAAGGTTGAGGTTAAGGAAGGTGAGAAATATTTTTGGTGTTCATGCGGCAGAAGCGCAACTCAACCATTTTGCGATGGGTCTCATGCTGGAACTACATTCTCACCTATAGAATACAATGCAGAAAAAACTGGCGTAGTGGGATTTTGCGGGTGTAAACTTAGCTCTAAAGGCCCTATATGTGATGGAGCTCATAAAAAATTAAATATATGAATAATATAACTAAAACTGTTATTACTACTCTATCATTTCTGCTTTACATAAATTCAGCTGTAGCAGAAAACAAATCGTTATTAAGTTTATTTTCAAGCAAGCAGGAACCAAACTATCAAAAAATATATTTGGAAGCTATACAGAAGATAAAAGAAGAGTACGTTGATGAAGTATCAGAAAAACAGCTGGTCGAAGCTGCTATAGATGGAATGCTCTCTTCATTGGATCCATATTCTAGGTTTTTGAATGAAGATAGAGCACGAGAAATTGTCGAAACAACTAAGGGAGAATTTAGTGGAATAGCAGTTGAAGTAACAATGGATGAAAAAAATCGATTGAAGGTAATCAGCCCGTATGAGAATGGCCCAGCGTTTAAAGCTGGTATTAAGGCTGGTGATCTTGTAACAGCTATTGATTCAGAAAGCACCTATGGTTTAACCCTTTCAGAATTAGCAAAAAAATTAAGAGGGGCTGTGGGAAGCAAGGTGATTCTAAGTATATATAGAGAGGAGACAAAGGAGTCGTTAGATATAAAAATCACGAGAGATATAATAAAGCTCATACCAGTATCAGCAGTTCTTCTTCCTGATGATATTATATATATGAATATAATGATATTTAATTCCAAAACAGCAGAAGAAATAAAATCACAGTATAACAAACTGCACTCATCTGCAGAAAGACCTTTAAAAGGCGTTATATTGGATGTACGTTGGAATCCAGGTGGATTATTTGATCAAGCTATAGAAACAAGTAATATGTTCTTGGATAATGGCAAGCTTATAGTATCGGTAAGGGGTAGAACACCAGAAAACAATCAAGAATATTATTCTGAAGGCTCCGATATTACTAATGGATTACCTGTAGTGATAATAATTAATTCTGGCACAGCCTCTGCACCAGAAATAGTAGTTGGGGCATTACATGACAATCAACGTGCTATTTTGGTTGGCACTAAGACTTTTGGAAAGGCTTCTATGCAGTCTGTTATTCCTATAGAAGATGGATCTGCTATGAAGATGACTACGGCTAAATATTACACACCAAGCGGATTATCAATTCATGGATACGGTATAGAACCAGATATTATAGTTCAAGATATTGAAAAGGGATTGAAAAACAGGAATGTTAATTTTTATGATGAAAAATCTTTAAAAAAAGACCCTCAGCTCAGAAGAGCAATAGAATTGCTAAAAGGCAATTATCTATATAATAAAAATGACCGCGAAGAGTCGTATCTGAGCGATCAAAATTAGGTGCATTCATAGCGAAACCCAGGTGTTTCCTGCACTTTATAAAGTTAATACATTATTCAATCTTTTTTCAAATATCCTATTGATTTTAAAATTATTTGATGATAGCGTTTTAGTTATGATAATTGTTCTGAGGGTTTGTACATGACAAAACTAGACTTTCTATATCATATTTCTTTTTTTCAAACATAATATTGTTCTTCAATAATATTGCTACTTAAACATAATTTTTCATGAGGTATACCGTGCAAATTAGATTTTATGGTAAACATATAGGTATTGGCGATTCGCTAAAACAATATATAAAAGATATATTACTTTCCAAAGGAATAAAGAGAGCATCTAACGCAACTTCTGCGTCGATAAATGTTCAGAAGGACGGCCCATCCTTTGCGACAGAGATTATTCTTCATGATGGCACACATCATGAAGAAATAGTCGCCCATGGTGTTAATAAAGATCCTTATGGAAGCGTAGATATTGCCATATCTAAAATGGCTAAGCAAATAAACAAGCGTTATGATAAGATGAAAAACAGACATAAAAAGCATAAAGAAGAAAAGCAACTGCGTCTAATGATGGAATCTATTGAAAAGCAAGGGGTTGTTTAACATCAGAAAATCCTGTTTCAAATCGATCGGCATTTCAGTAAGAACATTTGAGTGTATTTATAACATTTTCAATTTCAAATAATGCAAATAAAATGCCCTGATCTGGTAACGGATGATGCAGGTCAATGAGAGGGTACATCAAAATAAGTGTGTAAGTTAAGAGAAGGAGGATGTAAAATAATCATCGAATAGGCCAATATATAGCCAGTTTGAGATGATTATTTTAAAGAAACCTGTTATTAAGTAATTAACTTAAC
>JACCDN010835254.1_pt1 | contig 68698 bp, 112 predicted proteins | sample 7441691 | NCBI WGS metagenome assembly JACCDN01 (sample SAMN15323439, study PRJNA562643) | freshwater metagenome | isolation source: river surface water | place: USA:Blue River Watershed | collected 2017-08-16
CAGGGTCGTATTGTTCAGGTTTAATCGGGGTGCCGTTGATCAAAATAGTGGGAACATAACGCAATTCTCCACCAAATTCAGCCTTTACGTTCAACCACTTGAGAGCATCCTTCGGTTCTTCGTTGTAGCGATTCATTTCTTCAACCAAGGCTTGAAGCATGTCGAAGTTGAATTCATTGAAAGCATTTGCAATGTTCACCACACTGTTGATGTAGTCTTTATTGCTGAGTTTATCCTCGCAGTATTCCCGAATAAACACACTATCCAGTCCCTTAAATTCAAGGAGATAGAAAATTCGACCAGGGCGATTTTGCATGTGACGATCCATGCCGAATTTGTTGTTGCTGGTGAAAAGGAACAACTTCCGACTGCTGAACACACCATCGAGAGTCGTCAGCAATTGTTCTTGATGGTCACTATCGTACACCTTTTCAAACTCGTCCAGCAGAATGATACAAGGTTGAGAAATCAATTGAATGAATTGATTGAACTCATCACCAACCCAAGGCTGGTTAACAACAATGGTGGGAACTCCTTGTTCTGCTGCCGTTTTGGAAATCATTTTCGCCAGCAGGGATTTACCAGACCCTTTTTCGCCGACAAGCATTACCCCAGTGCTTGAGCCACGAGCGTCAAATGTATCCAACACGCGCTTGGTTTGAGTTTTGGTTGAGCCATACATTTTCGCTGGCATTGAAAACATATCAATATGTTCCAGAAAGAAGCCGATCTCCATGTTACGTTTGATTACGAACACTCCACCTGGCAGGGTTTCATGAATGTCAAGCGCAGCATCGGGAGCCACACGAAACATGTTGCCAGATTTAATGAAATGAGCCATTTTACAACCTCTGCATGTAAATGTTTTTAATATGTGTTCATTATATAATAAACACGCTGTTTTGTAAACTTAGTTGGTATCAGTGTTTGTTTCTTCGTGGGAAAAGAATTGAACCCACTTTTTTGAACAGGCCCATTCACCGAAACCGAAATGACAAGGAGACAATAACGCTCCATTTGATGCAATAATTTTATATTCAATGACCGAATCAGAATCATCAAACATACTGATGAAATAAGACACTGCAACTCGATCTTCTGGACAGCACATGGTGATAATGTGGTTGCCACTATTGAGTATACGAAAGAAAACCATATCAGTCATTTGTGTTATCTCCATTTTGGGAAGTGGGAAGAACCAACTCCACATTTAGAATTTCACAAATCTGCTTTAATTGTTCAACGGAAGCAGAATCCAACAAACGTGAGCTATCAAAAAATGCATCACGGATTGCACTAGGAACGGACCGATATGTTCTCGGCATGCAAGTGAATCCATGATCATTTTCAATATAGCTATTGTCTACTTTACACGTATATCCTGTGCTTGTTGGTGCTACGGTAATGGTGGCCATTTTCGCTCCGGTGGCATTTCATTGAAGTATTGGTGATCAAATAACCATTGGGAAATCATTTCATCGCATTGTTTCACATCTGTGCAATAAAACAGTTCCGGCCATGTTACCAATGGAATATATCTGTTAATAAACCACTGTCCATATCGTTGTCCTTTTGAATTCGGATCCTGTTTATATTTGGAGTAACTTAACGTGGTCATTGTGTATCCTCGTCTACCCAACCGAGCTCAATGGCCTTTTGAAGTGCCTTAATCATATCTTGCACCTGATCTTTGCCACACAAAATAACTCTCATATTACCTGCATCTTGAATAGTAATTCCTTTTGTAATGGATACCCAAGCTAACTCCTTAGGAGTTAAACTCAAACTATCTGTGACCAAAATTTTTGACACAACATCGTCGCGAATATCAATCATACTCATTTTCAATACCTCGACAATAAAAATATAATTAAATTATAAGAAAAAATAAAAGATTATTCAACTTTTGTGGGATACACACTAACTACACAATCAGTATCTGTCATCGCTACATAAAAAGTGATGCCCGTTTTCAATTCAACAATGGTGACTAATTGGTCACAAAATTCATCATATGATGCTGTGTTAACGTGCCTGTCCAAAATGTCCATATCGTGAACATTTAACCACCAAATGAAATTTGTTAAATCATCTTTGGAAATTGTGTGTTGTTCGAATAACTCAACACTGTCATCATTTGGTGGCAATTCATTAGCTGCAACGACACAATAATTATACTCTTTGATTATAGAGCTGATGGTGGGCAGTGATTGTTTAGCTCGTTCTCGTTTCTCCACAGTATTATTTTGCATTTGCGTACACACATACAGAACTACCTTGACCGAAGGTAATGTCGAAGGTCACACCATATATCGTTTGATATTGGTTGTTGGGAAAAGAACGAGTTTCGTCTGTTGAACAAGAAATGATCAACGAATTGTCGTGAAGGTCAAGCCAGCCTAAGAATAATGACAATTCTTCTTTTGTGAATTGTTGCAACTCTTTTGGCAATTCATGGTACCAATAGCCAACACCATCTGTGGTTAAATGACAACCCAACTCAATAATGATTTTAGAAATTTTAGGTGCAATTTCTTGCATTTGTTTGTGCTTATTTTTGCGAAGAATTTCTGACGACATGACCATTTTTTAAAAACCCGTATAAACAGGATGTAGACGATGCTCTGACTTTCTATTGCTACGATGTTTTTTGTCAGTCATTTATTTTCCCCAATGTGAGAAGTAAATGGCGAACCCCCACGGATTTGAACCGCGCACAGTCAGATTTGGAGTCCAACTCGCCTGCCTAGGAACATTGGGGCCCTAAATATGGTGGGTGCAGCTGGACTTGAACCAGCGACCTCAAGGTTATCAGCCCTGGGCTCTACCAACTGAGCTATGCATCCATCTGTTTATTATATATGAAGAATACAGTTTATTCAACAGGTTTTAAAAATAACTGCTTGACTATTTGCCAACTTGTCACAACGCTCATTCATAACATGGCCGCTGTGACCTTTTACCCAAGTCCAGGTTATTTGTCTCGAAGACGCTAGTTGATCTAGTTCCTTCCAAAGATCAACATTTTTAACTTTGTTGAAATTTTTAGCCTTCCAGCCTTTCATCCATTCTGTCATACCTTTAACCACATATTGCGAATCAGTAAACAATTCTATTGAGTCAGATTCACTCAGGTATCGAATTCCTTCTATGGCTGCAGTTAGTTCCATTCGGTTATTGGTAGAATCTTTACGACCACCTTTTAAAATAGTTTCTTGATCGTTTATTACAATAATCGCAGCCCATCCACCCGGACCGGGATTATTTAAACAACTGCCATCACAATATACTTTAGCCATTGTCTGTACTCGTAGCTTGTGTGATTAATGATGCTATGTGGGTATTAACTGAAGAAAGATAGTGTTGATCGTCAAGATGCGCAGAAGGACGATTTTCACCGTCGGTAGTGGCAACTACAAACGAACCCCAACTGAGATCCCAAAATAAAGGAGAATTGCAGAGAATGACAACATATTTGTCATTCTTTGAATGGTCATTATTTACGGCATCCGCATCATAATCAGAAAGAGCAAGAGCCCAAATGCCTTCATTTGAGCCATGATCAGTTTTCAGATTGATTTTGTGCAATCTGCCTTTACTCGACTCTTCAATCGACTGCACTAAATCGGAATAATCCGACATAGTGGGACAAGCCAAACATTGGTCAATTATATGTTGGTATTTTTCAACCAATTCATTGATATCACTGTACATTTTTTGTCTCCTTGAGAGTGGATCGCTGTTTGAACACATCCGACTCATGTATTCTCTTAGCGCGAAGCTCATCCATTCTTTGTTGGATGTGTTGAGGAGCGATTTGGTCATGGTTGGCCAAATGTTGAAATTTAACGGAGCATGCAATCTCAAAAGTGCATTTGAAATATTTTGCTTGGTTATATTCTCTTTCTTCAAATCCAGTTCTGCCACGAGCATCAGCCTCACAGCAAATCAAAAATTTAAAGAAACGATCGGTTCTCCGATACGCATCGTATTGGCGAAATCGTTTAACCAACGTAGATGCTTTGAAGTTCAAAACGGTGTGAGAATCTAAATGATATTGGCAAACCATCATTGCTATATCTTTATATTCGGTCGGCACTTTAAACCGTTCACACACGTTTTTCACCAGCGGTAAACCATTCATTTCGTGGTGTAAATGTGAAGGTAAGATATCCTTCGGAGTTACACCTTTCCCCAAATCATGAAGCATCACCGCCCATAAGATTTCTCCATCATTGTTTGACAACTTCTCAGCTTGTTCTAAGCACAAAATCACATGCTTAAATGTGTCCACCTCAGGATGATACTTTTCTGTTTGGGGGACACCAAATAAATTTGAAACCTCTGGTAAAATGATTTGGAGAATTCCCAAATCAAACAAATGACGAACAAAACCAGAAAAGTTAACAGTGAACGCCTTTTTAAATTCTTCCCAAATACGCTCAGGAACTAAATGATCAAGCTCGCCGTTATTTATCATGTCCTTGACCATCTGTTTTGTGCTTTCGTGAATGGTAAACCCCAGATGTTCATATCGAGCAGCAAATCTGGCCAAACGGAGAGCACGAACAGGATCATCCTTGAAATGAATGGAAACGTGACGCAAAACACGATTGTCTAAATCTCGCTTACCACAGAATGGATCAAAGATTGTGTTCGTCTCCACATCCATTGCCATGCTGTTGATTGTGAGATCTCGTCTGGCACAGTCGATGGCTAGTCGCAAAAAATCTTTTAAAATCATTTAATGTTAGATCTCGTCAGTGCATATAAATATAATTATATTACAATTTAATAGGTTTATAAATGTTCACACAAGAACAAATTATTAATGTGTTTGTCACTAAGCTAATCGACCAAAAAATTAATGCCCAAATATTAAAAGAGTATGTTGAATATTGTTCACAAAAAGATATGGGATATGCTATAAAAGGTGAAACAAACCATCATCACATTATCCCAAGATGTGGGAAGTCGTCATTATTTGAGGAATATAAATCCCTTAGCAAATGTCCCTGGAACGGGGTGCATTTGATGCACTACGATCATTATTACGCACATTATCTTCTTTGTTGTGCAATACAGTATCCGCCGTTTTTATATAGTTTCATATCAATGCATTATAAAAACCGCAAGATGCTTTCAATGCATGATGTAACATTAATAAATCGTGAAGAATTTAATATCATATTTAAAGAACGTAATAAGAAGATATCCCAAGATAAAAACACCTTGGTGTATGTTAATGGTCAATATATGACCAAAGCTAAACTATTAGCGATGAACCGTAAGCCTTTAACAGATGAACAGCAAAATGATAAAAAACAGCGTATGGTCGGAAAAAATAACATCGTGTATAACGAAGGAGTAGTTGATAAAATCAGAACAACAAAAATTAATACTATATTGGATGGAAAAAATATGGATGAAGTGGGAGCAATGAGGGCAGCAAACACAATGAAAAAAACATTTATAAAAGAGAGTGGAGAAGTTACTTCAATTTATAAAGAAACAAGTAAAAAAATATCTCTAACTTTGAATGCAGAAATTGTAGATAAAGACGGGCAAATTACAACCAAAGCAAAACAGCGTGGCAAAAAACATAGCATGTTGCTAAGAAAGCGCAGTAAATTATATATTCTGAAAAATGTATTTGATGATACCGTAAATATAATTTTAGATGCAAAATCTATCCGAGATATTTCTCCTGGTTTGGAGACAAAAACAAAAGAAAATTATCTCGGAAGCAGTACATGGGGGAGAAACGATTTAATCAAAAAACAGAAGCAACACCTGATTGGGTTATACGTTGAAGAGTTTGTATCAACTCTGTAACATCGTAGTCCCCGTTCAAATCATAACCAAGTTCTTCAAACGCTTTTATGAGTTCTGTGGGAATCATATCATCTGAGAAGTCACATACGAATCCATGATATCCGTTTCCACTTTTCTGTTCTGTTCTAGCTAATGCGTACTCACAACCAGATGTGGGATGTAAGAAAACGGGAAATTGAGCTCCTACTTGTTGGAACCCTCTACTCAACATCGTTTCTGGCGTTTCGCCCAATACGACATAGTCGTAGTCCTTAGGAGCAATGCCTAATAAAGTATCTCTCACACAACCACCAACAGCATAGTGACGAAAAGACATGAGCTAATTTCCAAAAAAAATTATATTTTCATTATAATGAAACCAAATTATGGTTTCAACGCTCAAGAATATATGTGATTAAAAAATATTTTCCATATTTGGATTTTAATTTTTTCGTCACATATTTTTTAACATATGACATGGCACCTGGCACGGACCATACCACTATAGTATCAGAGTCCCAAAAACCATCATCTTTAAATTTATATTCAACTGAAAAAGAAGATGGTGCTTCATCACACTGCTCATCAAAAACGTTCATACTTTTCTACCGGCTGTTTTAGCCATCTCCTCAGATGTAATAACTGTATATGCTCCCTTATTACAAACAGGAGCAAGAAGTGTAGCTTTATGCTCTATTTCAGCACGCACTTCTGGTGTTTCAGAATATCTTTTGCTCATTATAGTGTGCTTAGAAGTATCATGGGCACCAGTATTACGAGATGGAATTGTTTTTGTTGCATCCATGCTTTCTATCACGTTCTTTTTAGGACCCAAAGATGTGGCAGATGTGAATGGTTTTTTTCTACTTTTAAGAGTTGCAAGTTCTTTCTTAAATTGTTGCAACTCTTTTTCTTTCTTTGGCGTATAATCTATTGCCATGTTACCACCATCTCGCAGAATCCATTTCTTCTTCATCGAAAGGAACTTCTTGGATTATTTTTGAAGAAAGAATGTCAGTCAGTTCAACTTGAATGTTTTGTTCTTTACAAGTGCGAACGACTTCTCTAGCGTAATAATGCACACGTTCTAGGTTAGTTCTTGCGTCTTCGAGGGCAACAACTGTTGCTAGTTTTACTTCAGCTTCTTTACGTTGAGCTGCGGCGTGTTGCATATGGGTTAATAATTTTTCACTCATGATTGTCTCCTTAACAGTGCATACTGGATTGTGTCCAGTAATCAATATACGGACATTCTTCATCCGTCGATGACAATATCATCGCCAAATCAACTGGAATATTCAACTTTTTGCAATTCGTCTCCAGTTGATTGAGCAGCTTATAAAGATATGTCAGTTTTTTTGACGTCGTGATAGGATTGGCATTAAAATTATCAACAATCTGCTGAACACTAATATTGTTGCCTAAATCTGCATTTTCTTTAATGATAACGTTTATTTCTGCTCGAGCCCAATAAATTGTTTCAGAAATGTTGGACAGCTCATTGCCTTTATACATTTCCGAACACACTTTTTGTGTATAGTCATCTAGTGTTTTCAGCTTATCAAATAAATGCTCATTCATCTTGATTCTCCACGTTGGTTTGTTTGCAATACAATTGTACCATCCTTTTCGGACAAGTGCGTTTGTTAATTGCTAAAATACTATCGGACCCATTCAATCGATACGAAATGAATACATTATGATCAATATCAAATACTCTACCACATGATTCGGACCAATCCATCATTCTAATGTGTGTTTTAGAGTATGCATGATGTGAGTATCTGTATCTCGGATAAGTACGTTGTGGTCGCGTGGTGGCCCAATTATCATTCAAATTTCCACTAACATTATCACCAACATTATACAATTTAACATGAACCACAGTTTGAAAGGTTATATCAGCGACAAACCAAGTATCATTTATTTTTTTGAACCACAGCCCATCAGAAATGAACTCTGTTTGTAGAGCATGTTCTCTCACATGCTGTTCTTGTTTTTGTTTTATTTGATGAGCGCCATTATTATATCGTCTAATAATGTGATGTTTATCCACATATAAATCATTATTGGATAGTTCAGTAATACCATTTTGATAAGCATGAGCTCTTTCGTAAAACAACCGACCGTTAATTTCAATGAGGGGTTCATTGATGCTTAGGTGTTGTTTGATGTATTTTACCACATATTGATCTTGCCAACGATTTTTTGTGCACATACGTTTGATATCGGAATATAAATGATCATAACTTTTTCCAACATAACTTTCAACCAAACGAAGAATGAATCCGAAATCAATTGCTGCCCATCTATTCCACTTATTGTGGTTAGGTCTCATTGCCTCACGATGAGGCGCTGTTGTGACATCTATGAAATTGTTGCGCTCATAACGAGAGTTATGTTTACTCTTATCATATTCCACAATCTTATGTTTGACATCTTGACGCATGAAAATTTCCTCAAACACCAAACATCAAATATTTGGCAAGTCCTTTTGCCAAGCAACCATCATCAGCAGCCAGAATTCATCCATGATGAATCATCCCAGTCGTCATCTTCCTGTGGAAGATCCATTGCGAGAATTTCGTTCAAGTCAACAGAAATACCTAATGTTTCAGCTCGCTCTCGAATGACTTTCGCATTTTGTTGAAATGCGCGAATATCATTTTCCAGGTAAGAGAGTTGCTCCAACCGTTCCTGCTCTGCTCGCATGTTGGACCGTTTAACTCGAGCATCTTCAATTTGCTTCAATAAGTGTGCACTCATTTTTTTCTCCTAATTAACAACTAAGACTGGAAGTGTTCCAGTAAGGAATATCTTCAACATCGTAGTTATTGACCCCAATCAGCACAGAAAAATCAATAACAACATCGTTTGTGTTAGCTACGTCCATTAATTCTTTTGCACTTTCCTTCATTCGATACACATCAACTTGCACCACATTGGCTGTTTGATTGTTGAACTCACCGTTAACTACCACGCCAAGATGAGACAAAATTTCCTCATCTGTTAATTTGAGAGTTCGACGAACATATCGCAAGTTGCTATGAAATGTGTGAAACGCGTTCGATAGCTCACTTATCTTGTTTGTCTCATCAATCAACCGTTCTATTGTTACGCGTTTATCAGCAGCAAAAGCAATGGTTGCAAATAGATCTTTCATACTGTTTTCCTTTTGTGTTAAATTATACAGAAACCTTAACAGGTTTACTATGCTGGGGGAGTATTATTCCGCGCTCAACGCAATTAAAGAAATGGTCAGCATAATCCGATTGATACATTTTCTCTACCTGTCTAAAATGTTCCCAAGCAAACGTGCGGAACCATCCAGACGTGATGCTGGTGCATACCTTTTCCAACGCCATATCAAAACTGCGTTTTGGATCAACCTTATCTTTAAACGGTATTTGACTGCGTTCCAATGCCAACACAGTAGATTCTTCAAACACAGCGTTTAGTTGGATTTCAAGCGGTAAAGCAAAGAATTTTTCTTTATCACACATAACATCTTCACCATCCATGATGAAATATGAATAAGCAGGAGATTTGCCACGTGCAACAATTTTATGAATCTCATCGTGATCATACACATAATCCACTCCGATATCAGGATTGAAAAAGTCCTGTTTCGAAACGTTTAATTTGGGATGAGCATAGGTGTAGCTTTCTTTCTCCCGTAGTTTAAGCATCTCTTGATAAGAATCATCCGATACTTGCTGTTCAATAGATGGAAAAGCATCACGAATTGCCATAATATGATCATGAGTTTTCTTAAAAAACGGCGTATTCTTTTTAAAGCGATGAGACATTTTAATGAGATATAATATCTCTATTGGAGCAATCATAGCATCTCCAATCCAACCGTCCGCTGAAATGCTTCCACTTGTGTTGTCGGGATCAACCATTTGCTTAATCAGATCACTGCTCGTAGTCGATCCAAGCAATTCAAACTCTACAATTCGTTGATTGTGTAGGAACGCCACCCATTTATCGGTGTTACGAATGGGCATTAACGTTCGCACGTTTTGATTGTTGCCAGCCCAACGAAGCATTTCGTGAGGATAGCAAATAACATCAATGTCTTTATTGGAAGACATATCAAGTGTTTTGATATGGTGCTGGAGAGCAAGACTACCAATTACTAACATAATCAACCCCATTCGTGAATAAGTCAGGATTAGACGATAAATGTTTATCTATTGCTTCAACTGCAGCGTGCAACCAGAAATCCCGTTCATCGCAATCGAAAATTCCATCACCTTCAACTTCTGAAGTTATGAGAACCGTTTCATTGCCACAATCAGGACAGTCAGCACGAAAAGTGCCATGACGGAGACGAAGATATCCTACTTGTTTACCGTCACGAACAACATCATATTGTTCGGGGCATGCACCACAAGTTTGATATAACACATATTTATTGCCTTTAATAACAATTTCCATCATGTTGTCCTGATTGTAACATTGACTGGTAGGTCATTCGTTGGTAATTACACCAGATACACCCCAACCGGAGTTCCAGCAAGATGCACCAACTGGTTGAAAATATGTGAAAGACCAATAATAACCAGTGCGACATACGTTGCCCCACCATAGTCCATTATTGAAATATGTGGCGGCCTGAGCTGGAGTTGTTGCTGTGAAGCAAACAAGTGCCATAACAATGGCAGCAAAAAACGACTTCTTCATGTTAATTTCCTCTATTGAGATAACGGTGTGTGAAACGAATGCTAACAGGATAATGAAACATTTCTGTAGCAGAAAAAGCAATCACTTGTTCCAAGCAAGAGCGTGAAAGAGAAGAGAACTTTGGCTTAATAAAGGAACCTTCATCAAACAAAAAGAAATCTCTCAACACCTGATTGATATGAACGCTGCGATAAAATTTGGGATCTTTTTCTTGTAGACGCGTTAGTGCATACTTTGATCCCACTTCAAAATTGTACATCTCATCTGGATGTACAATTGACAATCCATACTCAAGCACAGTAAAGTTGTTTGTATAACGATATGCAATCAATCCAACAACTTTTTGCGTTTGTCTGTCAATCAGTTTAGAATATCTGATCGATGTTTCAAATACTTCACTCATTTTTGTACTCCGATTATTTCTTTACATTATATTGTAATTAAAAGTGGTTTTAAACCATTCCTAATAAACAATTTCTTTCAAACCGATGATGGTTTCCTGTAATCGCTGCTTGGCGTTAGAACACGTTAACTCAAACACACTATCAACCGTTCCCAGCACATATTGGTTCCCATCGGTTGTTGTAAATACATCCCCTTCCACATCACAAACAGGAGAAGTGATTGTTTTTACCCCATTTTCATAACCAACTAAGTTAAATTCGAACACTCCTGTGATGAACCATTGTTCAAGTGTGTGAATACTCATAGTTTAATACTCGACACGTTGGTTATTATTTTCTGTAATTGTGACGTTACTTGTTCAGCAGAGTTAACTTCTACAATCACATGCTTTGTGGGAAAATTAGTAGCATTCATTCTGATTCGTTCAATCGCCTCTTCGCGAGTAATAAATTCAGGATTGCAACCCATTACTAAAAATCTTTTTTCTGGCAATGACTCGACTTCTGTATTTGAATCAAGTTGTGAACTCATACCATACACAATCAATTTATTATTCTTTTCTGCTGATAAAATACATGCATGCAATTCATCAATGGTATAAAAACGTCGAGGACCTTTAAAATACATGGATACTTTATATCCCATGCGATTAAATGCATCTTTTCCTTGCTTCAATTGATATAGTCCGTTGGGACTATTGTTTCGTTGTCCATAAACAGTCGAATAAAGCACAAACTTAACATCATCCCAAACATATGCTGTTGGATTTTGAGGCAACGGTAAATAATATAATGTCATTTTTTTATTGCTCTTTTTTTAAAGCAGGGAATATACTTTCCCAGTATATTCCCTGCTTATTAATACTTAAAACTGCTTGACCCACTGAATAAATTCAGGCTGAATCATCTGTTCCATCATTTGCTCATCGCTGCAATTCAAATTATGAATTTGACAGAAGCCGACATTAGGAGCAGATGCAGCCACGCTTTCCACATACGACAGATCGCTATTACCAATACCGACAATCTGCACGTACATATTGCGAGAAGCCCACTCTTTAACCTTGCGTTCAAATTCATCACGATCAGCGTTCTCGCCGTCGGTGATGTGCATAATGAACACAGGAGTGCCAGGATTGCTTTCAGTCTCAGTCTTTTTGCCAAACAAACCAAAAAAACCTCCACTTTTTTGAACTTGTTTACCAAAGTAATGATTCTCAATGAGATTCATTACAGGGGTGTAACAAGTTCCGCCCCATTTGCTGATGGAATTATTGTTAATAATGTTCCGTTGTACGAAGTTGGGGGCCTGTAACATAAGCACAAAGATTTTGCGGAGGATGAATTTCATAATGTCCTTTTGAATATCCCCATTCGTCACGTTCTCCGTTTTCATCAGGAATCCATGTTCGATACTCACTGTTGTTTGTAACCATCCGCACAATCGGGGATTTTGTTAAAAAATGCATCCACAACCGATAATGCCAAGAATTTGGGTTAATGTTCATTTCGATTCTCCCAAAAACGGCAACGGTTCCAATATTTTTTGACACAATTCTGGCTTGCCACCTCTGAAGAGTGATTCTGAAACGCAACTCTTGTATTGGTCTCGAGCGGCTATTGAAGGATCTTTCAATGCTTCTACGGTATCATGCACCGTAAACACAACAACGGACCCAATAATAGACACTAATAACAAAATAAACATGTGACGTTCTGACATACGTACCTCTTTAATAACGGGGGTGCAAAAACAACACCATTAGACCAAAATGCATACACATACATTATAAGGGGGGTTTACTTGTTTTTTCAACTTTTCCATCGATGATGTTTTTAACCTCATGTGCCCAATGAAAAAGCAAAAAGATATTTAACCATGGTCTTGCTCCACGTCAACAAAAACAACTCGCTCATTAGTAGCTAAGCATGTGGTTTTGCGAATGAATCGATTGTTTGGCAAATTCATTGCCGTATAATTGTCATTTCCAATAAAAACAATAAATTCCTTATAGTGACGTTTTGATACCATAATCTTCCTTTTTCGCATGACATCAAAGAACCAAAAACGTTGCATTGCTGTACCATTCATTCGTTTTTGGGTACTAATATTATAGTCGATCTCAACGCTTACTTCTTGACTCACTACCTCACTGGCGAATTTGCAATCCTCACTAAAATCAACTATTTTCTCAACACAATCAGGAAGAATATCTTCCAATAAAGGAATCACTTCATTTCTAAAACGATTTCTCAAAATAGTATTATCTTGGTTAGTCTCATCTTCAAACCAATCAATGTTACGGTGTTTTAAACTGCCTTTGATTTTATTACGTGTCATCCCCAATTCAATGAGTGGACGATGGATCTGAATGCCATATACTTCTCCTCTCGCAACAATTCCAGACATGCCATTCAATGATGTTCCCTTACATAAATTCATCAACATCGTCTCTACAACATCATCAACGTGGTGACCTAAAATTAACAGATCAGTTTTAACATCTTCTCTGAAAGCCTGATATCGAGCTTCTCGAGCCTGTGTTTCATTTTTTAGATGTCTGTTGACGTCTATCACTTTCAGTTGCACAGAATAGGCTGAGCACAATTCTCGGCAGAAACGTTCTGAGTCTTCATCATGAATGTTCATTTTGTGATTCACATACACGCAACGAAACGGCTCTCCACTTTTCCACAACTCATGGAAAAGAAAAACAGAATCTGCTCCACCTGATAATCCCAACACTTTTTTCATCTTAAATCACCAATGTTCTTGTTCATCAGAATTGCACGCGGAAGACTCGCATTCTGATGAACATAATACTGTTTTTAACACATCATTCAGTTCATTCTGACGTTCAGATGAATACAATTCAGTTGATGATTCCTTTTCAGGATTACGTCTTTTCCAATCCATCCATTGAGAAAAAGTTACGCCTTTGTATTCAACACCACCATGTTTATTGACACATCCCAAACACCCACACACTTGAGCATTGCACCAATGGTGAGGGTATTGGGCTTGTGAAATAATAACATCCGCTTGAGCTTGTGTTAACATACTAATTACCTATTAAATTGTTGATAAAATTGCCACATCAAACTTTTTATGTTTGAACCCCATTTCGGGGGTAAACAGCTGTGGAAATAACTCTAAGAAAAGAGGATGGGGATTGCCAAAATAAAACTCTTCTCCTGATGAAGTTGTTATTTTCACATCAGACATCAACACAACAGGATCAGTCACTAGACGCTGTCCTGGTTGATATCGCTTATCATCATATATTAAACCACCAACAGCCACTTGTGAACCGTTAGTTTCAAACATGTTCCACTGTTCTAGAATTGCCATTTTGCACAGCCTCGTGAAGATAGTAAGTTATTTACAGAATGTATCTAGAACCAATTTCCCTGAGAATCCATCAAAACGGGCTTGCCACATCTCGGACACTTGCCTTGTAAACTACAGCCATCAAATCCTTTGGACTCTGGTGCGAGGTGCCAGCCGAGAGCTGTGCATGCCCATTTACCCAACCAGCGATTGAGCACAGTTAGAATCAAAAGAATCATTATGTGACCCAGAAAGATGCCACCAGCTATGAACATCCACGTTTTCATGTCCAGAAACGCAAGCACAGGAAGGGCACATACTGTGAATATCAACAAGGTTAGCCACAACAATAAAAGCAATTCACCAATCATGTGATTCACTCCTGATCAAAAAACAACATCAAACGAATTCGTATGTCATGGACAGATATGCCTTCAAACCATTCACCACTGACTTGATTTTTTTTGAAATAACGATGTAGAAATTTTTCGGCTTTATGAGGATTCAATCTTTCCTCTATGTATTCTAGCTCAATTTTATCAGGATTTCCAGTTTGTAGTGAGGTTATTCGTTGCTCTATATCTTGCGTAACACCTATTTTAAGACGTTCTCCACACCTCAACACATATAAATGTGTACATTTATTGTTAGCCATATAAATCTGCCATTTAGGGTGGATTGTACATAATTTAACAATCGTATGCAACACTGAATGGAGATTGTTCATTTTAAAGTTCCATCTACCACCACAATACTAGAATCACAACGACGTTTTGTGCAATTAAAATCTGATGTGGTTGTACTGTTCGGACACCGATATACCCGATCCTTTGATGAACCACCCCCTCGTGTAACAATAGTGACAGTACAATCTTCCAGCCCTTTTACGTTTTTTAACGAGGTGGTGGTTCCTGTCCATTCTGTGGTTGGCTTAACACAGCCAACCAATCCAACTACAACAAAAATAAAATAAATATTTTTCATTGTACCCACCCATAACGCTTCGAGAAGTGAATTTTTTTGCCACGATACATAAAATAATGGCCACTCTTATCCTGAAGAAGACTAGTGCGTTTTGGCATTCCGATCCGACAATTCTTATCATTTTGATGCGAATACCCTACATGATTCTTTCCGATCTCAACCACAACCAATTCGCGAGTGTTGCCACGTTTGTCTACGTGTAGATATCCAGAATACCAAACAGGAACATGATACCAACCATATTCCATTTCATTTCCATTGCCAGCCATGACTGTTGGGCACTTACTCATTTTACTGGACCTCTGACTACGTTTATGCCGTTAGTGCTGAACATATTATAACAATCATCCAAGTATAATACTCCTTCATCACTTTCCTGCGGTAATTCGCTTTTATCAAACGATTGAGGAGTGACAATTCTAATGTATTCACTTCTGCAACATTGAATAATGTACACACTGTGAGTCTTGATCGTGAGTTTTTTGAGATGGGGATAGTAGATCCCAATTCGTGCAAATAAACTTCTCTCCTCAACCACATTCAGCCATCGTTCAGGAAACGATAAAAATATTTCTTCATCGTATCTTGTTTGAGGATTGGGTTCAAAAATATTATCCAATACCCCCTTTCCAACATAAAGCTCCATGTGTAACATTTCACTGCGCATGTGAGGTCGTTGAAACACATAGACCATCAATTCACATTCGCCAGCTGCCACCTTATTCATTACAACATTATTGGATATAGTCATGGTAGCACCTTCACAAAACAATACAAATCATTTGCATGAACAAACGCATGTTGATCAGGCTTCACTTCAAAGTCAAACGAATTAGACTTTTCGTCAACTGCTGATACTGTTACGATGTCCCACGCGTTAACGAATGGACGATCTTCTAAACATCTAACTCTATCACCAACCTTTAAGGATAGGGGAAGGGTCAATATTATATTGCCTTCCAATTGAGTAGCACAATATGAATTCAAACGAAATTGAGTTTCTTGTTCTGTGGCAAATGGACCATGTTCATTTGACCAAGTCTCATCCCAGAACCACCAAGTGCCGTCAGCTTGTTGAAATATTGGATCACGCTCCCATGTTTCAGACTCAGCGTTGAGTTTTTGCCGAAGGTTTTTCAATAATACCAACTCTTCTTCAACTTCTTCGTCGTTACCATCTTTGATGCAATCCTCATCGCACTCAATAAATGATTCCAACATAGTTAAAACCAATAATCTTTCATCTTTTGATAATGTTAGATTAAACATGACGCATCTCCTGGAGAGGTTTAGATTGATAATACGATTGTATCGTTTGCAAGCATATTATATCATTTTAATAACTTGTAGTTCAACAGATCGTCCAACATATGTGATAGGAATATTATGAGATCGTGCATATTCTATTTCAGCTGTCACACCAACGGATTCTTCCCATCCTTGGATCATCAAAACTACCATTGCGCTGCATTGTGATAACAACTCAATTGAGTATCTCTCCCAAAATTCCCAGTCATTGTTAATATGATGACGAGTATTAACCGCATGCATTAATAAAGGAGAAACAGGAACGTGTCCTAATTCCAACAGTTTAGCAATTTGACCATACACCACCGATATCCGACTTTCAATCACTGTTGGATCAACATCCGTATAAGGACAGGAAACAAACGTGAGTCCAGAAAGTGCTCGACAAGCAGCAGAGGGATTCTCCTGAACGAAAATTTCCGTGCCAGCTGTCAATGGCACAGTATCTAACCACTGTACATTGAAATAGTTGTTGCCATCAACTTTATTGTTTGATGTAACCTTGCCCACCACTTTTCCAGTGTTCACAAGCATCACCATTAAATTTCGAGTTTTTTGCGGAGTTGTACGATTTTATCGTATACGTAGTTCACTTCAGCAGCTTCTTCTGCATACTTCAATAGCTTTGCAGCTTGTTGCGCATCTTCTGGTTTTTTAGATTCGAACAACAATTTATAACATTTGCTGTTCTCTGTTATGAGATATTCTTTGCCATTGGCTTGAACTTTATGAAGTTTGAATGTTTTTTTCTCGGAAGGGTCTGACATAACTGTCTTTCCGCAAAAATGATGATATTGTCATTATAACACATTATGTTTTGTATTTCAACTAAGTGTGTCCATTTCTTCCTTTTTTTATTGGATCATTTATTGTCGGAACGCTCGAAATATCATTAAAAACATCTCTTCTTCCTTCCGTATGATACCATGGATCAACTACCACAAGAGACCCATCCGTTCGCATCATTAAGTTATCACTTCCAATATCCAACATTATGTGCTCATCTACGGTGTCTCTCAGCGTCGCAATAAAGTCGGCCAATTGTTTAACTTTATATTTTGCATATTTTTTATGAAACTGTTCTAAACTTATACTGTTACCGTTGTTGTTTGGAGAGTTTTTCCAGTCTGATTCAAAATCTGGGTCTAATATATTTTCATATGGATTAAATTCTTTTAACCCATGATCTCTGGCCAACAAATAGTTATTAAATTGAAATATAAATTCTTGCCTTTCCTCATCCAACGCAATCAATTTTTCCATTTTAACCAAAAACCATTCATCGTGTGTTGTTGATTTTCTGGTATGTATCATCTGTATCGGTCGAGGCTGAGATATTATTTTAGGAACAAATTCATTATTTTGGTGTTTTAATGCCCATTCAATGTATTGTAAATTCCCTGTTTCAGGATAAATTATTTTATACACATACTCTTTTTGTGGGTGTATAAACACGTGTGCGTCTGCTCCGGATCCGTATTTAAATCCTTGTTGGGTAAGATACTCCACTAATTGAGACCACGTCATGTTTTCAAATTTACGAATTCCTGTTAGGTTTTCCATAACGGGTATTATTTGTTGAATATTCATTGCTAAAACAATTTATTGGTATATTTATTGAATGGGGAGAATTGCGGAAAAAAGTAAAGGTGCTCTAATCGCGGCACCCGTGTGGTGACATTCTATTCTGTCACTCCGTCAGGCTTTTCCTCGAAGCCGCAGTTGGCTTTGCAGCCAACTATCTTTAAATTAATAAGCCCTGAGACTAGGGGATAAATGTTGGAACTTTAGTTGGATTATCAGCTTCTTTGCAGGAAACTTTCCCAACGTATCCACTATTGCCAATTACGTACAATAGTACTCCAACGTGACCGCTTTTTTAGACAGGTAGCTTTTCCTGTGTCGTGTCGAAATACTCTAAATCTTTCGTTCCCACTGACCTTGCGAGCCATTCGGAGTTGCTGCTCCTATGAAACCTACTTGACTTAAAACTCATTGAACTTGCGGTCCTTTGAGCTCTGGATTGCATTGCTGCTCCAGACTTAGGTCACTTTCTTTCAACACCGGCAACGTCTTTGCGTTTATTAAGTATAGTCGATACCCAAAATCGATGCAGCATACGCTGCGACGTGCAATAACCTACAGAGAAGTGCGTTGCCAGTTGCTTCGCACCTTTTTGAGATACGAAATACAACACTCCTCGATACCTTTCCCTATCCGGTACTCAGTTGAAATAGACGATTTCAGACATTTCAGCCTAATTCCGTTCTATCTCTGCTACGAAGCCCTCACATGACTGCTCGGACAACATAACTAACCCTTCACTATCACTGTTCATCAGTTGGTGTGAAATGGACGTCGGCACCACCCGTTACTGTTCTTCAACTTGCCTTCCTGTTGCCAGGGGCGTCAGTTGAAGTTTTCCCCATTTCCTGACTTATCAGCTAGTTCCCGATTCTAATGACCAGAAACGCCCTTGCGGACCAGCTGGGTCTCTTTACAGGGTCATATTACATTCCTGTAATATGAGGAGGGTAAGTAGGATTACCTCCCTTGGCACCATCACTGATGCCTATCCCAGTAAGTGTTGCCACTTACTCGTAAATTCTGTTCAATTTATTAGCTCATTATAAGCTAATTTTTCTGTTTCTTCAACAAGGTTTGATTTTTATTTCAATCTAGCGCTTGCTTTGATGAGTTCATTATAATTTATATATGTAAATTCAACAACAGAAAAAAACAGGTTTTTATAAAACTAATTTTTATTTTGAATGGCGATAATACGATTGAGAATTTTCCGTAGGGAAAACGGAGTCTTCGATAACGCCTTTCCAACCATCCAAAATAGGTTGCACGGCCAAAGCAATGCAATACCGCGGCAACAATAACATTTTCGTTAAATTCTATGGTTCCATCAGCTATCCGACGAGCTCCCAACCATGCGGCGTAATCATGGAAAGTAAATAACCATACTTGTATGATTAAAGAAGCAATGCCAACCATACACCACGCACCAAAGGTGATCATCCCAACAACAATAATCCCCAATAAAGACATTTTACTGCCCTCTCAATAATCAAACATTACAAAATCCAATTCATCCAGCTTCCAGCCAAGTAGCGGGTTATTTGGTTCGCAGTATTGTTTGCAAGCATTTAAACGATCATTGGTGAAAACAATATCTTCCGATTCTTCGATCTTTTTATCAGAATTGCCGTCTACGTACCAACATCCAGCTAGTATGTTCGTGTAAAACTCTTTAGTCATCCCTTTTCGTTGATATCCAGTTGAAACATATTTTATAGCTGTACCTTTCAATATTTTTTTGGGTACTTCATCCTCCTTTAAAGTGAATTCAACGACATTTCCATCCTTATCTATTGCTCTAAATTCCCAAACGTCCCAGTAACACATATTGGTAATTTCTTTAAGTTGGTGAGTCATCACCAACTCATCCAAATCATACACTTCTCGCTCGGCGTTATATACATACTGCTTGAAATGGTTAAAGAAAGCAATTTTACATTTATTGGTGTCAGAAGGATAAAGAAACATTTCAGAAGCTTCTTCATCGATCGGATCACAAACCGTACATATGTCAATATCAAGACCCATTATGTGGTACTCCAATGTTTTCTACCAGTATCATTTAAATAGTTCATGTTCTCTATTGTGGTTCAAACCCATCTGCTAACGTCACAGAGATGTTTTGATCCACGCCGCCTCTCACTAGCATTTCATACGTCGACATCATTAAACCTGACATACCATACTCATTTTTTCTGCAAACATATACAGAACCAGAATGGCCGTGAAATTCAAAATAATCTTCTCCCTCGACTATTTTAGTAATTCCAGAATTCATTCGCCACGAATCACCATAAGCGTACCCACCGTAATACCCAACCAATAATCGTTGGTATTCTAATACTGGGGTCTTAATGTTTAACACAACCCAACGATCTGGCGCATACATATCAGTCATTACCTCATTAATTGCCATTCAAAGTACAAACATTACTGATTATGCCTGGAAAATGCATGGTATATTAAATACTCTCCAGTGAAACCAATAATCAAACAAAACGCATATGTGAATGGATTCATTACATGCTCCACTTTCATATTCAGAAGCAATAGTACAGAGCCCATCACCATAAACGTTCCAACGATGAGCCCAACAATTCGACTATACATCTCAATTCTCTCTACAAGCGGTTGTATTCACATGTTGGAAACTCTCTAGCATCCAACCTACGTCCCGACGTGAGCATCTCCTTTGTGGCGTCATCGAATGATAAATTACGAGGGTTGATTTTATCGTCGATCGTTTTTTTCAAAGCCGTTATTTCATCCATGGTATCAAACCATTTCCGAACTTTCACATCCAAAATACGCGTGTGGCGCTCGTTTCTCGTATCCACACAGAAAGCACCTTCCAAAAAGAATTTCTTCATAAGTCACTCGTGGGCTTTACACGCTATCCGAATCCAACCACCTTTAGATATGGCGGTAGCTGGTTCGCCGCAAATTTGGCACTTTGTAATACACTTCTTATTACAGCGATCAATCAATTGATCGGCCTGTTGAGAATTCGGTCTATAATAAACTCTCAACTCAGCAAACTTTTCCTTCATTTGTATTACTGTGCAGCCCATGTCAACGAGTTGCTCTTCGAGCACTTGCGTAAGTACTTGCCATCCATCAGGTGTTTCAAGATATTTTGACATTTGTGTGTCCAAAAAGAGAGATACGTCAGCGTTTCCCTTTATCAATGAGTCGCTCTACGCATCTCTTAAAAAGATGATGATTATATTTTACAATATAAACAATATCAAAACAACAGGTTTGCTATATTGCCAACCCAGCTTTAAACAACGTATCCAAAAAAGGAGATTCATCAATACATCGTTTTACATATTCAAGTTTAGCGTCATCAATAGAACCATCTTCATTACGATACATCTTTTGAAGGTTGTATATTTCATTTGGCAATACAATTCCAATTGCTGTTACAGCTCCATTCAACGACTGAATATCTTCTTTGAACATTGCATAAGGATAATTTCCTTTTTCTGCAAAAGCTTCCATGTCTCGAAAGGTTTGTTCCAACATGCTTTGATTGCCACCATTCAACACAATAATGGTCTTATGATTTGATGCCCATTCATTTAAGCAATAATTCTTATTAGAATACTTTCCGAACAAATCGGACACAACGTGGGCCGTTTGTATTCCTTTCTGAATGGAACTGATATACACATTTGTAAAAGTATAAAGTCGCCATTCCCCCCACAATTGGTTCTCAGCAATCATTTTAACTCTCCGTTAGCAACAACATAAAACCAAGAAGCCGGCAACCACCAACAATTAATTTTAATTGCTGGTTCATCTCGATATAAAAAACTATCAGGATGATTGTTGGCAACAGCTTTAACCACATGTTTATTGTTTTTAACATGCTCATAGTTTTCAAAAACCTTGAAGCGATAATTCAATTCTTTTTTGAACTCAGGATTGAAAGCAACAACGTCTCCCGTCTTATATTTCAATGAAAATTCTTCGTTCAACGCAGAAATGGCAACAACAGGTTGGGGAGTATGTGGTTGTACGATGGTTTGCTTTTGTTTTACTTTCTGTACCGTTTCAATATGGGCAGAAGAAACCCATAAAGCTACCTTAGGAAAATTAACTGACCGCACATGAACCAAGATGCCTGTCGATAGGTTAACTGTTTCAATGATTTTAAATGTTTCATCTTGATACGTGGGATTGATTGTGTTCAATTTCTTGTAGCTGATATTAAATTGAACGAGTCGATTAATTTTGACGTCACGAGTGCGCATGTTTTTATTCCTCTGAGGTTAATTGAGGAATTATATGATTTTTATATTTGTTTTTCAACAGGATATAAAATGGTAGCTTTATTTGGTGCACCCAAATAATCAATCTAAGTACATATATGTTTCAAAATTCTTTGAATATATTCGAAACTGAACTGTTGCTTGTTTGATCCCCAAATCACGCGCTGCATCTGCGACGGAGTCATATACCACGCCATTGATACTACATCTTCGCTTTACTTTTGCTATCCCTTTGCATGCGTTCTTTCGATTCGCAGCTGCTCTACAATCACCGCATACTTTTCCGTAACTAACAACTTCTGTTGAACAATGCTTGCACAAATATTTATTAAATTTAATTTTTCTTCCTTTGACCCAACCTTGTGGAATTTCAGCATTTTTTGGGATAATGCAATTTCGTTCCTCTGCCACACTATGGATCCACATATTTCCGTACATGGGATTATTAGAACCAGACACCTTTGTTGACCTCCACACACTGAGCTCCTTTCTTATGTGTTCATAAGTTGCCGATCGCTTTATGCGTGTATGATTATAAGAGCTAACAGTCATCATTAGAAAAGCATAGCAAATTTTGTAATATTCATTACTTCCTTTCTGGAACATTTTTGTTAACAAAAGATGGCAAATGTAATGCTCCTTTGCCGTTAATAATACTAAGTTATCTTTGCTATCAGTTCCACCCAAACAACGAGGAAGGATATGATGTGTTTCTGTATAACCACACGCTGGAATGATTTTGCGTTTTTCAATAATTGAGTTATATATGCGTTGATGGTTCATCGTTTAATCTAAATGCATCCTTGTATTTAGTCAATCTCGAACCCACGTCATTCTGGTTATGAGCCAGAGCTGGAACCACCTCCAGTCCATCTCGCATCAAATATTATATATCCCACTTTTTTGCTAGATATTCGTTTATCTTTTCCTCCACATGATCTTTATATTTACTGTGATAATATTGATGGTGCGTAGGACACAAAGGAATTAAATTTTTTGGATCATTGTTTTTATGATTGCAATCTAAGTGATGTATTGCAACTATTTTACTTTCACCACACACAACACAAATCATCTCGTGATGCATTGCGGCTATTGTTTTATATGTGAGTTTTCCTTGCTCTTCCAATTTATCACGCTTTGCTGTTCCACCTTTTGAATTCGCACAACTTCTTGAGCAATGTCGTGGTTTAGCATGATCAAATAAATATTCCCGCTCATGTATGATAAATGAGGAGCCACAAGTATCACACACTACATCAAATTGCGTTTCTGGCCCGAACAGTTTAGTATTCGATTCTTGTTTTCTTTCTGAATTCTCTTTCTTATACTGATCATGTTTAGGATTTTCTGGACACCATCTCACATGATTAGCATATTCACCTCTGTTTAGGTTGGAACAATCTTTTTTACAATACTTACACTGGTTCACATCACAATACCACTCTTTGTGGTATTATTTATGGACGGTACCGATTATTGCACATTACTTGCAAAGCACCTGCTCTCCCAATTGAGCTACCGCCCCCTTCTTTGAAGGATTAATAAAAGTATATATGTAAAATTAGTTTTTGAAAACAGGTTTATGTTATTTTTATTTTTTACTTTATAAATATACCACAATAGCAATTTGCCTTCCTTATGATATTTTCAAAATTTATTTCAGAAGTTAATATGAGTCCATCTTTCTCTTCAAAAGAAGTAATGTCTTTACCGGTTGGTCTAATAGGATTTGAAATTGAAGGTATTTTTGTTAACCAAGTGGATATAAGATCGATGTATCCAGATGATGTGGGCGAGGACTATGAATTGGACATGGATGATGTTATTAACTACAATATTAGTGCATTGAAGGAATCTTTATTTGCCAATACCTTTTTAAAACGGTATCTACAAAACGTTGAAGAAGATGAATCGATAAGAATAAAAGATAAGGATAAAACCGCATATTTTGGTGCAGAAGTTATAACAAAACCCATTCCTTCTAATATAGCATTTGAAGTATTAGAGGACATATTTGAGATTCTAACACAAGAATACGGGTTTCACACGAACTTCTCAACAGGATTCCATATAAACATCAGCAACATATACACAGAAAAGAAACAACCAATCGATTTAGTAAAATTAATGTTGTTTCTTGGAGAAACTCATGAGTTAGGACAATACAACAGATCAAATAACATGTATGCGTCCAATATGTATGAGTTAGTGAGAAGCATCGGCGATAGATTTACCAGTGATTTGACTGACGTAGAAGATTTCATTTCTAAAACAAATGAGTTTATAAAGAAAGAAAACAAAGTATCAAAATACTTATCATTCAACCCCAGAACTCTTGAGGATGGATATATGGAATTTAGGATTGCTGGAGGAGAAGGATATCAACATGATATAGAAAAATTAAAAAACTCCGCAAATCGATACATTAGATGTTTATACCTTGCGTGTAGACCAGAGTTAAGCAAACGTGAATATTATAAAAAGGCAAGCCAACTAATGCATTATGCATCTTCTCAAATGCACTCTGCTAAAGATGATTCGGAAACAATCATGTCGATTTTTAAAAAATTGAATATTAAAATGTTTACTAAACAAACATACCACGAAATAACTAAAGTGGATGATATTGAATTGTTTTATGCAAGGAACGTCATGAATGCTATATGGTCGTTCGGAGCACATGCTGAGCCAGGAGACAATAACCCATTGCTTAATAAAAGTAAACCCTTCTTTACTGTTAGTGAAAAAAGGGTATTATCACAACTTTACGACAAATATAAAGATAGACCATACATAGAGAAAAATTTATTACAAGCTCTACATAACGTAACATCTCACAAATGAGATAATCTCATTTCTTGTTTGAAATTTTCAATAAATCTAAAATATTCAAGTTCTGATAGTTCGCTATGTTCGACCTGAGAGTGATTTATCCACATCACATATTGGTGTTCGTGTTTGATTGCAAAACTATACACCCAACCAACGGTGGTATCCAAAATTTTTGCAATTAAATTAAACGAAATTGTTGGTTGGTGTATAGTCATTTATCAGTCCTCGAGTGTTATCATTTTCAGATGGGAAAAATCTTGACCTTCTCCGAAAAACCCTCTATATCCCATTGGGTTGCATACAACTCTAGTCTCACCAGCAATATAATCAAACGCGGTATGCACATGGCCATGAATTGCCAGAGATACCTTATCCATAAATGGATTGTTCTCAATCACTGCTGATACGAACGCTCCATTGAGCAGGTTTCCGATATACCCCGGAGACACACTCTTCTTACAAGGAGCGTGGTGAGTAACCATAACAAAATGAGATGGGCTATTATTCTCAACAACAAACTTGAACCATTCCAATGCCTCAGTATGAAGTTGAACAGTTCGCTCTGGCTTAATAAACCGAGGAATGTCTTTTTGTTCAAAAATTGAAGTGAAATCGCTCATGTTGTGTTTTGCATAATACATTGCTAATTCTGAAGTTCCTTCTGATTCAAAATCAGTCCAAAAAGTATCCCCAAAAAATACAACGTTTTCTATTGTGACTACCACTCCATTTTGCAGAAAATGCAACCTGTGATGCATTTTTTCGTAAGCATATTCAATAGCTGTCTGAATATCACAATTATAAAATTCATGATTGCCGAAAACGTAAACTATATGTTGATGGGCCTGTAATTGCATCACTTTTGCATACAGATAATCAACAGTTTTTTTTGCATTGTTGAATAAATCACCAGCAAATACAATTACGTCTGCGTCTGGAGAAATTACAATATCTTTTTCGCATCCGTCATTTATATCCATATGAAGATCGGAAAATACTTGAATGTTTAACATGTCACATAACCTTTATAAATTGAACCGTAACTTCTGGCGATATTTGAACAATTTCATCATCAACATTATCATCTAATAAATAAAAAATACACAACTGGTTGGTATTCTTTGTAATATGAGACACGTATGAAATAAAACCATTACGCTTGCCATCCATTTTAAACTCCCACATTATTCCTTTACTGTTGATAATATCCATGATGTCAACCACAGTTAATACATCATCAATATCAATGTGGAATGCTAATTCTAGGTTATTAGCAAATTTCATGAAAGCTACATAGTCTTGCATGTTGTCAATTACATACGAGAAAATGTTGCATTTATTGCTACCAACACTTTCAAAAAAAGATGTTAATTGTTTTTTTGTTTTATAATGTATATTGCGATTGTTCCAATCATCAATTAATACCCCTTCCAAATCCAAAAAGACGTTATGTTGCATGATGATCTCCCATAGAAGGAGATGGATAGTATGATTATATCCATCTCCAAATCTTTTGTTATAGGTTAGCTAAGCTCAAATCTAACCCCGATGTTTGCTGAACATACGCCTTCAGAAGATGTTCCGGAGGAGTAACGATAGCTAACAAATGCTCTCTTAAAAACGGTATTACATCAGTATGTTCAGGATGTGATGCGAAAAAAGAGGTAATTGCTAACTCGCGTCCCGTAAATACGATCTTTAATACTTGTTTCAACATCACAACCCCATTTGGGGACTCCTGAACAAAAGTTCCAATTAATTCTTCACCTGTTATCAACTTAACAAGTGCTATTTCTTTTGACATGTGTTTCTCCTAAAATTGTTGGTATATGTCATTCATCTGCGTCATCAATTCATCCTCTCTCCACTTACTCCATTTGCAGTCAGAAGGAGTAAATTGATGCATTTGATTTACATCACAAAAAGACGATGGACCCATTTTACATTCAACTGCATCAATATAGCAACTGAACTTACCTTCTTTGACCTGAAATAACCATTTTGGTATTCCGGCATCAATTATTTGTTGTTGGTATTGGTTGGCAAGAGCAGTATCGATACCAACATTTGGTAGTTGATATGTCGTTTTTAATTCAGCGATAACATCAATCCACCAATCATAATTTTTTGGAGTAAACTCATCTCCACGACCGGTAGTCTTATATCCAAGAAGAGTGATGTTTAAATGATTTTCTTTACAAACAATCAATGCTTTTTTGAAATTTGCTCTTGTCATTGTGCCCATAACCACTTGAACATTGGCCTTACTGCGAACGTATGGTATATTCTGTGCACCTACATCATTTAACAGTTTTGCAAATCGTTTAATATCTTCTACGCTCTCAGTACTATAAGCAAACCCACCAATCATATCGTAATATTTTGTCCATTCGAGATTACGCAACCATTCTAAATTACGAGTGGTAAAGTTGGGAATAATATCGTTATACTTACAAATTTGAAGGAAGTTGGTAAATTGGGGATGAGATGTGGTTTCACCGCCACCAAATGCTATTTCGAATACGCCTTGTCTGCCTAAACTATTGATGGTTGCTTCAATGAAATCTTTATCACCGTGTTTCCCTTGAGGGGTGGAACCCTGATAACAATTGTGAACTAATACACCGTTAGCGAAATAATTATGGTTAGGAGATGTTCCAAAATTATAAACATAACCATCAAACATGCTCTTCTTTATAGATTTGATTCTCAATTTATGTGATAGACCTTGCACATCATCTGTTTCTTCTAAATCTCCTGCTAATATCCATCCTCGATTGGTAGTAAATACTTCATGATTTGGAGTAAGCTGAATGACTATGTCATTTTCCAGTTCTATTGTAATAATCTCTCCCACGTATTCTCGCTTAAATGTTTGATTTACCTTATGATATTCTGTCATCTGATATTCAAAATTATACGTTAATACCACATCATCCACTTGTATGTCTTTTATTTGAATGGGTCCGTTTATAGTATCAATTGCTGCGTCTCCTGTCAAACAAAACGCACAGTTGGTTTCACAAAAGTCTGTTATCTTAATATCCACTAATTCTGGGACAATGCTTTTTGTATATTCAGTTGTGGGATTTGTAAACGAGAACCGTGTTTTGTGACCATTACGACGATTGAATAAAATCCAAAAATCCCCATCACACTTTGCTTTCCACTCTTTATTATCCTGTTCTCTTGGCAATTCCAACTGAGTATAATCTCCCTCCAACGGATCGTCTCCATCATTATCGTTACCTCCACCAATGACAGATATATCAGATTTTAAAAAATCCATAAAAGCATCGTAGTATTCATAATTAATGGAAAATTGACCATAATTATTGATAGTAGGAAGTGTCCAAAATGATTGATGATCAATTCCACATCCTTCTATAATACTTTGAAGCTCATCATCACTCAATTCTTCCTTAAACTTACCTTTAGTATAATACATAGCAACATCGCTACCATGAATCGATATAATAGTATCATGTAACAATGTTATTCCATATAATACTTTGCTGTTGGTAGTGGAGAGAACAAATTCTTCCCATCCATAACTACCAATCTCATGTTCTCTTTCTTTGGGCAATGGTTGATTGGATTGACGAAAGCAAATAGAATGGGTCGAACTGCTATTGGTAGCAAACCCAATACGGACGTTTGAAATGTTAAACATGTATTATTGCCTCTCTCAAACCAAGTAAATTGAAGTGTCCATTGTTTCAATAGGAAACGATTGATTTGCTGTATATATTTTCATAAAAACATCGACAAACGCTTCTGGGAAAATAATGTTGTTATGATGAATGCCAAAAATGGATTGCTCTATATATTTCGTAAATAAAGGAGCCATATCGTCGGCAGTATATCCGGCTAATCCACAACCTATTTCTGTTAAAACAAACATATAGTCTTTTTGTTGCTCTGCCTCGTTGATCATACCATCAACGTATGTTTGAATTACAGTCAACGACAATGTTTCAATATTTTCATCTTTGGTGGGAAGCGCAAACGATTGGCCACACAAACCAAATCCTTTACCATATTTCGCTCCAAAGTTGTGGACTGCAACTCTTGCAGCTCCGGCTCCGTGACGACCAGCAGTATTGCTACCAAATACAAATATAAATCGGTTCGATTTGAGTTTGGTGAGGGATTGATGTGTGTGAAAAAATAACAGTTGCATTTATATAACACCCTTCAAAATTGGCGGTGGCGGTGAGATTCGAACTCACGGACCCGATTAAGGATCGAACGTGTTCAAGACGTTTCCATTAAACCACTCTGGCACGCCACCAATATTTTTATCTATAAAACAATAATACAACAATTAAATAGGATATTCAACACTATGATCCAAATCCCAGGAATCTCGTGACGTGTTGACTATGATGTACTGTTTGAACATTGGTTTGTTTTTCATTTTATGCACATGGTGAGAACTTTGTTTTAAAGTGGAAACGAAATTCAACACCATCAACGATTTCTCTAAAATTCCTTCATGAAACTCCTCAAAGGTAGTTTGTATATATTCACCGTTTTGTTTTGTTACTGCCGTGCAACACAAACTACAATCAAATTTCTCCAACACATTTTTTATTTTTTCTTTTGTATTATTGCTTTGCTTTGTTGATAACATTATTTGACATTCGGTGCCATCAATCATAAAATTATAAGCAGCAATTAACGAAGTTTGCTCTATGTGGGATTTATAATTAATAGTGAAATCAGTGCTAATATCAGTGGTGCAATCTAAAAAAAAGGAATTCTTTGGATGGTTTTTTTTAATTGATTCTTGCATTTGATTGTGTTTAAATTTAATGTCATCCTTTTGTTCTAAAATATCAAAAAGAGATACCCCTGTCGGAATAGCTGTTTTCAATAATCCTTTAACCCACAACACATGCAATGGTTCGAGTTGCTTTGCACCAGCTTCCGTATTCTGTAGTACATCAACTTTATGGACTGCATGTAAGAATAAAAATTCAAACCGTTTAAGGTCAATTTCTGACAATTCTATGTAAAAATCTAAATCTGCAGCTGGAAATCCAAAATGCCAATTTCTAGGCGCGCCTCCTGCCAAAACTGCATTTATTCCCAAGCTTTCGAAAGCATCAAACAACAACTTAGCTATTTGTTGTTGTCGTTTGATGATTATTTCGTCGCGATGACTTGTGTCATGATGTTTTTTGGTCATGATGGGTCAGACTGTTTATTTCTATAAGATTCAATTCATGTTTTTTTTGATTGTCCCAAGGATAATCATTTGCTAACGCTATAATCAATCGCTTTTGGGTGTCCTTATCAATACCGACTTGGTATTGGGGATGAATGAAACTATTTTGCTGAAACACGTATCTTGGTGTGCCGTTTATTAGCAACTCCCCTTCAAAGCATGTTTCCTTTTCGGTTAAAATCAAATGTTTATACATGTCTACCACTCCAATCGTTCTTTGTATTTAAGACCAATTAGTCCTCTCCATGCTGTTTGTCTTGGTATATAACGAACAGGTAATACGTTAGTTATTATTTTTATAATTTCCTGTTGCACCTCTGGTTTAATTACCTGCATGTTTCCGTATCCCGAGAAAAAATATCTATTTGCTTTTTCAAAAGGATCTAGTATAAAATTTTCAGACCACACATACGAACTAAACGAAATTTTAGTTATGAGATAATTAGCAATCGCATGAATGGTTGGATGATCTTGAATGGTATACAGAAGATCAAGTTCTTCATAAAAGGGGTTATATTGCGGTAAAAGAGTATCCATAGGATGCTTTTTATTCATAAACCAATCAGAAGGATTATTCGCGTTAGAATCTTTTTTTGCCCACATAGAAGAAGACTGGTGAATTTTTGCTCTCGTGTACTGCGTTTGAGTGCCCATGATGGTTCTCCAATGGTTACTTGGGTTCAGAAAGCTGTTGACGCAAAGATTCCAATTGATCTCTGCGTTGATCTTCATACTGCTTAACTATTGTCAGCAATACACTAAAACAGTCATCATAATTTGCAAACCGTTGTATGGCTTTATCTAACACCACATTAGTGTTGGCATCCTTATAATCTGCACGATCTCTAATACACAATCGAACATCAAGAGTGTATGGTTCTATATAAAACCATGTTACTATATTACACAAGCTGTAATATTTTCGAGTTCGCATCATTTGTTGATTATTTTCTACTCTAAGTCTCGCTTGTTCCAAACTAACGAACTCTTTAAACACCTCTATTCCACGTGTAGCTGCTTCTTCTAAATCTTTGAACACCCACGGATGATCATATTCTTTTTCTGTTATGGGATCAAACCAAATAAAATTTATCTCATCATATATGACAGGAAAAAAATCCAACTCATCTACATCAAACGCATAAAAAATATTCTCATTCATTGTGTTGATCCCTTTATAGTTAGCACCAAGTGCCGTATTCACACATCTCCATGAAAGAATGGGCCTGTCTAACTAAATCACGATGTAGCTCTCTACCATCAACCTCAAATTCATCCAGTGTCATCCACTTTGTGGACTCGGTTTCGTAATGGTGTTGCACGAAATTAGATGGGTCTTTGATTTTTGCGACATATACGTCTGTTCGCCCCAGAAAATTTCCCACATGCCACATTCCAAAAATGTTATCTGCAACGAGTCCAACCTCTTCTTCACCCTCTCTTAGGGCCGCTTCTTGTGCTGTTTCGTGTTGCTCAACTCTGCCTTTTGCTAGTTGATATCTTAACACATACTCTCCAGTGATTGAATCGATATCGCCACCAAAATTAGAATTGGAGGGTTTCATGAAAAGCATTTTTATTTTGTCATCTGCATCAACAAAATATGGAATTACTCCTGCTCTGTAAATTTTTTGACGTTCTATCATTATAATTATTCTCTTATTGGTCTTTTTTAAACCATTTGGTATACACATCAGCAAAAATATCCAAATGGGAATAAAAATGTGTCTGGTATGTATTGCAAACGATATGTTTAGCTTCCAACAATTGTATCATTTGTTGTTGAAGGTGTTTTGCTTCGTCTTCTGTTTGATTGCGTCCAACCGCTTGATACTGATGTGTGGGGTTGAGTATCACATTGTAATTATCATACGACTCATACAATTCCCAAACCAAAGGCTTATAACTTGGGGAATAATTTTCTGGAACATACAATAATCCCAAAGGTAAAGGACTATCAGTTATACACACATCAATATCATGTTGCAGCAAATTCATTTGTTTGTTATGCTGTTTGGCGGTAATGTATATCTGATTAAAGAACTGATCAGGGTGGCGCCGTTCATATATCATCTGCTTGGCGTATTCGTTGATTAATTCCACCGAATAACCATGAACTTTCATGTGATGAAACAACCCAGCAGCGATCGTACTTTTACCTGATCCTGGAGCGCCCCAAAGATTTATCACCTTTAATTTTTTACCAGCCATTTTTACACCTCAAAGTGACACAAACTCAACATTAACGGTATAATCACTCAACTCCTCAATGGTCGTAGCCAAAACCTGGAAATCCGCGTTTGCCACGCCCGTGAGACAACCAGTTGTGACGCGTCGACCAGAATACCAAACAGCATTTTGGAACACAACATCAAAAGAAATCTTAGCGTGTCCTGCACGGGGAGCCGCTAGGAAATCACTTACGGTTGAAAACTTCGGCCGTTTAATTGCATATGTACGATATCCTCTGAGAGAAGGAAGGTTACACTTAGCACACCAATCTTCAATAATTTCAATCAATGCTGTACGATCATGCGATAGTTCGGACGCTTCTGTCACGTCTTCAAAATCAATAGTTACGTGATAGTAAACAGCTCCATCGGGTTCTCCGTTGTCATCCTGTTCGATGTTAGAGGTGATGAAAGAATCAAGATTTCTCATACTTGCTTGAGATTGCAGCAACAAATGATTGAATACATCTGCAACATTATCACAGACGGTTTCACTGTATGATTGAATCGTTCTATCTAAATTACCTTTACAGTTAAAGATATCCTGATGGGGAGCAAAATCTACGATTTTCCAATGACGTGGTGATGACATAATCATTCTCCGAAAATATACTTCTAATATACACTAACCGACGTTGAATTTTCAACAGGTTTGGTTAGATGACGTGCGTTGAATATGTGTGACTGGCTATCTTCAACTCCGGACAGTTGTGAGCAAACAAACTCAACAACGTGGTCACATCATTGTTAACATAAGATGGAATGTCCGCTTTATTGCTTATAGTCACCCGATTGCCTGTAAACCAAATAACATTCGACAACAATACATCAAACGTTATCTTATATACACCATCAACAATTTTATTAAAGATTGGATCTTTGAGTGCATTCAATCTCCAACCGGATAGACTGTTATATTTTGCTGTGCGTTTTTCTGCCCAACGCTTGATAGATTCTATCACGTTGTGTTTGTTGGCTCTTAGTTCTTCATAAGAACACTTAAATGTAATAGATACACGCATGGTGTAAAATTCATTTCTGGGCTTTTCGTTAACCACAACGGCATTATGGTTTTTTTGACATTCTATTGCTCTACTTTGTCTCATCCAATTAAAAGAAGATGATGATAATTTCTCAAACACATCCACAAAATTATCTGCCAACACTTCGGAAAAATTATTGAAAGATGATATGGGATCATCGATCCCATATTCGTCATCTTCAATGTATGAGACATCAAATCCTCGAACGATCCACATTCTTTGATGTTTATTTGACACGTTAACCTCCATTCTTCAATAGTCTGTCTTGGGCACGTTTTTCGCGCTTACGTATAGCATTTGGTGTCATGGATAGCATCTTTTGTGGCTTGGTTGCAGCTCGACAACATGCGCAAGATGCTGGTGATTCATCTTCAATCCATACAATAACATCGCTATATTCGTCTTCAAAAGTTTCAACTGGATTAGAAGACTCTGGAAAAACATTATTTGCATTTTCCTGTACAGGCGAGCTAAATGATTCGTGTTGCATGGTATTGGGAATTTCCCCCACAATCACGTAGCTACAACAGCGACCTTTAGTAAATTGATAATCAGAAGGAATGCTAACCACGTCCTTTGGATTTATTTTTAGAATGATTGTTCGGTCGCCATTAAAACTCTTCAAATAATCCAAACTACAAAAATGCAGTCCAGTAGAACAATAATTGTTTCTATTGCCATCAACATCTAGTCTATTCATGCTCACGACAGTCAGTCCTTCTTCCAAAGAAACTTGAACTTTTTGTTCTGACTTATTGTTGGCAAAAAATTGACGTTCTTCTTCTGACATTAACGCAGATGGTTTATTCACAACAGTACCAGAATGACAGTCTTTGTAATCCTTTGATATTCGTTTGTATGCGAGGAAACAACCATCAGGAGTAATAGGCAATTGACCAACTTCCATAAAATCATACAATTCTTTGATCGCAATTTCAGAAGGATTGAGCATCAAATTATCCATAAATGCCACTAAAGGATCGATAGAAAATCCTTCTTTGTGCATTTGGATAAACCGTTCAACAATAGCGCCGTGCATTTCTTTGTTTTTCCAAAACAGCGTTTCTCCATAAACAGATACGTTACCCTTAGAAAAATCTGCAATCAGTTTCTTAACACATACGAGACTTTTTATTTTTTCCCAATCACCAGATTTAATTGCATCTTTAACATCTTTATATCCCATGTGTGTTTCGTTGATGCTGTATGGTATATTGTCAATAACAATAGTGATGTTTGTTCCTTGGATTATGTATGGATAGCTCATTTGTTTATCTCTCTCTGTTGTCTTAGGGTGTTGAGTTCATCTAAATCGTTTATATACTCTGCTCTCAATTCTTTCGGAATTGAGAAATAACATCTTCGTGCTGTTTGATCCAATATCGGATATGTCCGAGCTGCCTGTCTTAGGGCCAACTCATAGTCATCCACCCATTTTTTATATTGTTTTTGTTGATCTTCAGTACCAAACATTGAAAACAATATATCTAAATTTTGTGGTTGTCCGTATGATACCTTAATATCCTTAAATGTTTCAACAAAACCAAGAAAAGGACTATTTGGATCTTTTATTAAATGCTTAACATCTATATTTTCTTTTATTAAATTATTGCTTAGGTATTTTCGATTTAAAACCAATTTTACTTCATCTTCTGTTATAGCTGAAACACATCGGTTCATATAGTCTTCGAAAGGAATCCAGTTTGATAGTTCCGACACGAACTTTTTAGCATTTTTTCTAACTCCATAAATTGCTAAATCGTGTATTTTCGGAATTCCGCATTCGTCACAAATGCTATAAATTTGATCAACAGGATACCGATCAAAAAATGCATGAGTTGATGTTATTGTATTCTTACTCAAATCAACGTAGCAGAAAATAGTATCATCATCTTCGCAATCATCGAAAGACATATTACATGACGCCCAATATGTTTTTTCCCGCCCTCTACTATTGCTGTCTTTTGTTAATATCAGAACATCATTGTTTAAGGGTTTATTAGCTGTCTTGTTAGTTTCTATCTCAACATCGCTAGCCTTTATGGTAGAAGTTGGACTGTGTATCTCTTTGAGAAACCCATCAACGTTCATGGGCAATACAGGATCATTGGGCAACATTAGAAACGCACGGGCTGAATGAACAATTCTTTTCATTGCGAATTTTGCTCGTTGAGCGTTTCCTTTCTTTAAATCTCCTATAACAAATAAATTCTTCGAAGCAACGTCTACTTGCCACGCAGTATTTGTAGTGTTTCTATTTTTTCCTTTTATTGCATGCATTCTTCCGGGCAACAAATGATAAGATTCAATGCAAATATTGTATGTAGCTGCTTTTTCATCACATATGTTAAACAGCCACACATTATTAGAACATAAAGGAGAAGGATGTGTTTTGAGATATGCGGTAACCACTGGGTCCCACAAAGCTTCTCTTTTCTTTTCTATAAGAAACTTGGCCTGTTCCCACAAATTAGTTATAGATTGTAAATCTTTTTCTAAAACAGAAACCAACGAATCACTTAAAAGTTTTAGTTTATTCTCAATGCTCTGTTTTGTTAATGCAATATAACTCAATCCCTCTCTGTTTGCTTGAACATCTAACTCTCCAATATTAAATTCAATCGTTAGACCACAACTCAACAACCGCTCAAATACAGGATTGTGATTAAATTGACTTCTATCTATCGGATAGCTAATTTCTCCCATTAATGCATTGGATGTGTTGCGTCTAGTTAGATGGACTCCAGGAATAATATTTTCCTGAATATAATTAACTATCTGAAATGATACCTTTTGATCCCCAATTGTGTTAGGTTTAACCTTAAAGTAGGAATATACTGATATTACCTCATCTTTAAATGCACGCATGTCACTGTTGCTGTTAACAGAAAAAGATATAGTAACTCCATTACATTCTTCAGTGGTTGTTTCCGACATTAACGCTATGCTCGGAATTCCATTATCATCAATAAACGCTGTGTAAACTCCTTGACGTCCGTTTTTAATAGCAGTGACAGAAAAGTTGGTCGTATAACTAAACGGAGTTTTAGAACCCAAACCCAATGCACCAACATAATCATTCGAATCATTCTTAGTTGATGCAAAGTAAGTGGTATACAGATTCATAACTTGTTCGTGATCTAATCCCACTCCAAAATCTCGAATATGAAAGAAAGGTTCATAAATGGAAGGAAGATGTACCTCAAAAGGCACATCTTCCTTGCCAGCTTCCTTATGACTATCCTTTGCATTCGCTCCCAATTCTTGCACAATTGCTCTTATTTTATTAGAATAAAGAGAGCTAGACAGGATCGCAAAAGATTTTGCTGTTGCTTTGATAGAGAAGCTGGACACTGACGTAACGTTGCCAAGCGTGGCTTTTTCGTCTTGAACACCTGTTAATAGCATTTTGTTGATCCTAGTGAACGTGTATAATAAGATATTGTATGAATTATAACACAATATCGTATGTTTTTACAAGGTGGTGTGATTATTTCGAATCAAACTCAATTAGATATTTGATATTACATTGGGAGGTTCGATATACAATTATCTCATCGTTTTGGATACCGCTCTTACCAGGAATGGCCCATGTTGAGTCGTAACCTAATTTGGGTAAAGATTCTGAATAACTTCTAGGAACATAATAATTACCCATCGCCACATCATTCAAAAACATAAAGCAATTATAATCTTTTGTTCCTGTGTCCCAGTATCCAAAACTATAATTCAATGCCTTGGAACTTTGAATTCCATGGTAAATTCCGTCCCCAAACATTCTTCCAGCAATTTGGTATGTGCCACCGTGTGTTGGTGGAATAATCAAACCATTCTTCAATATAGACAGCACGTTGAATTTACGAGTTCCGTGCCACAGTTCCCTTATGTTAGATAGTTTCGCTCCATCATTGATAAAATCTTGATGCATTTTATCAATTTTCACCTCAAACACGCGAATAGGACGCAATCTACTAGAAACGTGAGACGAATTGAGGGTGCTTAAAAACAATTGCTCGATTCGCTTTAGCACTAACGGATCGGTTACAGGAGTAATCGAAGCGTTAAACAAACTCGGCATAGCGATAGTGGTCGTTGTATCGCCTCCAAGAGCAGCTTGTTTTACCCGACTCTCTGCCAAATCAACAGAAGCGTCCAATTGATCAAGCAGGGATATTTGTCGTGCAATGCCAGTGTCATCGATAATAAATGAACGATGCCATCCTCTCGCACTGGCAACTTTTTGTGGAACACGCATTAGATATTCATTCAAAGCATTGGTGAACATTTTATTGTCCAAATCATTGCCTTTGATGTATGGAATCATGTTGTTCAGAAATGTGCGAGCCTCGACAATATTTTCCTTTCCGACCACTCCGATTGGGGTGGACACAATACCAGTGCTCAGATCAACGTCCATTTTTCCACCGGACGCTACATATAACTCATGCTTGTTAGCCTTAACCAATTCTGTCACCAATCCTGATAACGCTGAGTTGTTATTTGTCAATTGTTCTACAGCGGCTGCATGTATCACTTGTTGAGATGCTGTGTTTTGTTTCGTCGGAGCAATCACTTCCGTAATGATTTTGATTTCACGATATCCCTTTCCTGTTTTTTCACGCACCTTAGCGTCAACATCTCGGCTGCGACTGAAAACAGGAGATTTCTTTGATTGACCGACAGTCCCAACACGACCCCATTTAACTTCGAGACTATTATCATCATAGATGATATATTCCCAAAATTTGTTATTGTTGTCAGTTGCACTTGTCAGTACGAATTTCTTTTGTTCGATGATGGTTGGCATAGAGAAATACTCTGAAACGATTATAGAACATTTTAAAACTTTGATGGTGGTTTTACAACTATTACGCAAGTCACTTGTTGTAATATCTAGTCAGTACTCTATCTGAAAAAATTAAACAATGTTTAGTCGATGAATAATAATCATTTCGCGTCTCCTCTCTCATAACATCAAACAAAGAAGGAGTGTTTGCCACAATATCATATTTCTGACGTTCTATACAAGAACCTAACTGATCATCATAACACACGATGCTAGGATCAATTTTTGCTTGTGGTGGCATTTCTCCTAAGGGTTTCAAATAAGTCACTTTTTTACAAAAGAATCCCCATTTAAATTTCGCATCAATTTCATGCCAATCAATGCCGATTTGTTTGAGCATATCAATGCGAACTTTTCTTGACTTACCCTTCAATTCATTGACAGAAAAATGATGAGAAGCAATCATACTCACGCTATTTCTATTGGCGTCTAACCATCTCCACAAAATATTGTTGAATACATGCTGAGATGATGGCACCTGAAATAAACGACAATCAAACATAGGCAACGTGTCTGTTTTTTCAGGCAAATGTATCAGAAGAGCTTTATAGAATGCAACAGACACAGCTGATGCTAAAAGTGATACGTACTTGTCAACGCGACCATCAAACATCGTTTTATTGGAATCTGCATTATACCAAACTAAACTTATCTCATCGCTTTGACTATAGCCTAAATCTGCTTGGAATTGTTCACATACGGTGTTCAAAGCATGTTCCATGCACTGCTGCAAATGTATATCAAAAGGACGATTTAATCCTTTAGTGAAAGTGTGAAATGATCGTCCATCTAACCTTGCTATGATGGGCAAACAAGGCATTAATGTTTCACCTCTGAATTTTTCAAACGCTTTTTGTTCAGCACCGAAAGAATCAAAATCTCTTGCGTTTTCAGGCCATGTTGGTAATAAAATTGTCATATTGTTACTCTACGTGAAATACTAATTTATGAGATTCCGTGGTCAATGGAATCTCCCATTTGTGAAACAATTTTTCATAAAACTCTTTTGGAACGTGAGCGTCTCTAGAATTATTACGTTCCATTAGTGTCGAATGTCCAACTTCCATGTAGTGAACAGTAATATGTGCATCGTATTGGTTAAGCAGGTTTATGGTCTTCTCTCTCATTTGTCTTGAAATATGCGTAGCGTTCCAAACAAATTCCTGTCCTTTCGCCAAATATTGCTTGGCACGCTGCTGCACCAATTGAACAGCTTGGCCAGGATTGTCCCTGTGAGTTAAACCCAATTCCTTTTTCGCATCATCGAAAGAAATCACAGGCAGATGCGATAAATGGGTGGCAACATATGTGTCTTTGCCTGATGCTGGCAAACCGACCATCACATGCACGTTGCATTTATGCTCTTTATAAAACGGCACAAATGGAGCTATCTTCCCGAATCTTTGGAAATATTCATACTTTGTAACTTCATCTGGAAAAATGTATGATTGCTCATAGCAATTTGTTTCTTTTGCTACTTCTGTAAACAATTCAATATCATCGAGCGCTTTCTGTTTGACAGCACAGAAGCGACCATTCATATCAGCTGTAGCAACTGTTATTAGATTTTTCAATGACATGTCTTGTGATAGCTGCATTGCTATAAACTCAGGAGTGCGCACAGGGCGAGAATCCGTTCCTTTATCATCAAATGCAAAGAAAGGAACTTGATGCACACTAATAATGTTGCAAATCTCCTCACGTATCAAAAAAGGAACATCCATTCTCCACAAAATAGATCTGGTATCTATTGCACCCATGCGCGAATGACCTTTGCTCGAAATCCCTCCATCATTTTCTATTTTAGTGCAAGTGGGTTTCGAAACATCATGCAACAATGCACCATAAAACATTATGAATTGCTGTTCATTTGATGCAGATTGATATGTGGGGTCTTCTATGAGACAATCCAAAACCATTTTTGTATGTGTCCACACATCTCCTTCTGCATGATAAAAAGAATCTTGGGGTGTTGATTTTAATACATGCAATTGAGGGAACACATCCAAACACAATTCATAATTGTTAGTTTCTGTAACATTGTTTAGCAATTCTGTTAGGACGGTCATGATGACGAATTCATTGAATAATAGTCATATTTTATGAAAAAAAATTGTTTTTTTCAATACCCTGTATAAATATATTCAACACATTTGGAGACAAATAAAAATGAGAGCTACACAATTAATCGGGGGCGTTTCGCTTGCTGTTGGTACAAAAGATGCAGATTTCACGTTGGCTATTACAGATGCAGGTAACTATATTCGCGTATCAAAAGCTACAGATGTCAATGTGACTGTACCAAAAAGTACCACTGTTGATTTTCCCGTCGGAACCACTGTGGTGTTTGAACAAGTTGGTGCAGGTAAAGCTGTGTTAACTCCTGCTGTTGACGTTACAATCAACGTGCTAAGCACCAAAGGTCTTAACACTGCAGGCACTTCTGCTGTTGCCACATTAGTGAAGGTTGATGTTGATACTTGGGTCGCTTATGGTGATTTAGCTGCATAACAACCAAGAATAAAAAAGGGACCTTCTGGTCCCTTTTTTATTCTGCATGATTTACGTTGTAAATTTCAAACTCAATCACCAAAAAGTTCAATATAACAAAATACACACTTAATCTAGGAGAATGATCAACTTTTTTACTAAGTTGTCCACTTATAGACAGAGTTAACAATTGAAATCCATACCAAGGTAAAAATTTCAAAAAAGAACAATCTATTGCATAATTTTTTGACACTTTCATTTCTTAACCTCTAAAAAAGCTTGATATTTGTTTTTTACAAAATCCGAACCTTGAATATACTTTCCCTGATATCTATAAAGATGAGGTTTCTGATTTATTCTGAGAATGATTCGCTCGCGGACAATATTCTTATCTCGCTCCGTTGGTGTCCAATCACCATACAAATGATCTGGCCATTTTTCTCTCTCGAAGTTGTTTTCAGGAGAAAAACCTCTCTTAATCATTTCTTCTTTAAGAAAATCGTATCTGTTGTGTAGATATTTCCCCTTATCGTAAAAAAACTTAACATGACCCGCATTCAATGTAAATTGTCTGGGAATGGTACTCTTTTGCACCCCACGTGACGACTGCAAAGAACGCACCAAATGAGAAGTCAACAAACGAATCTCACGATATTCCGCAATGAGATGGTTATCTGTTAACTCTCTTGGATCAATTAAATTAATTCTGGTCATGTTGATTCTCACTTCAACGTTATAAAGCCTTTACCATTACAAACTGTGTTAGTATAAATCAAGACGATGCACATTAATCTCAAACTGGACGTTTTTGGCTTTCAATCGTTTATACATGTGTTCTAACACACGAACTGCAAACAATGATTCTGCACACAATCGCCCACATATGGTAATTTGTACGGTGGCATCCACGAATGTGGAGGATATCGAATCAAAAATAAATTCAACATCTTTTTCCAATAATGCTTGGCGTACAATTTCAACAACAGAGATATGATCTCTCTGGAGAGTACTTGCTTGCACCGTAAACTCTGTAAATGTAGACATCAATCATACCTCTGCTTCTGGTCTGGCAGGACACCATTTTGGTGTTGACCATGTGGTATCCCCAATAAACTTTCGACCATCAACTTCTTTTTCAAAAGTTGTTTGTATTTCTCCGTTTATAATTTTTTCTATAATTGTTATTCAACATCAGCAATTGAGGTTAAATTGGTTTTAAAACCATCAACGTGTAAAAAAAATCTCAGGAGTGTTTCTATAGTCGGGACCTCTCTTTACCATTATGAATCGATTGACAGCATTTCTAAAATATGCTGGCTTGTCATCATCGTTTACCATAGGATCTATAATAACAATAGTATTGTTTCTCATCAAGAAATTATGTGTATGTAAATCAAAATCATATGGATCAATGCCACAAACGTCGGCCAGATCAGCTAACGTTTCAACTAGTCCTTCCATATCATATTCCTTAAATTGCATGAATAATTCATCCAGAGTTTTTTCAAAATCATCCAACTCATACTGGATACTGCCTGTATCGATTTGCTCTCCAGCATAGCGTCTTGTTGCATACCACATACGACCATTTGTTAAAAACTCCTTCACCTCGCCTGATACCTCTTCAAGCAATTCCATTTTAACCGCCCATAATTTAGATGTGGTTTGGGCAGCTCTTAAATGAAAGGCATGAAATTGCCTAGGAGGTCTTAGTATTTTAGGCAAATGTGGATTATATTGATTGCTCATAACATATTCAACAAACCGCATGTATCCACTATCTTCTTCAAACACCTTGTACACAAAATTCCAACTAGGATGCCAAAACACAGTGGCAAAAGATCCTGTTCCAATCACTTTTATCCCATATTCTTGCTCTAAATTTTTTGTTAACTCTTTCCAAGTCATATCGTGAAGTTTATTTACTCCAATTAATGAGTTAATTCCTTCAAACAATTGAGATACTTTCATTTTCACACAATCTTATCTTCACTATTTATCAGCTTATTTGGTACAACTTCTTGAAACATCCAATGAGAGGAGGTTTGCACGTGATTTTTTCTCACATATTTAGCCACATTTTTGCTTGAATCATCATAGTGAAAACTTTCAGATGATCGAATGACATACCCTTCATGTTGTTCTTTAAATGGAATGAATGATTGTTTGATTGCTTGTTCGTCGTATTTACCGCGATAAATGACTTGAACTGGTGTGAGTTCTAACAAGTCGCACCACAATAATGTCTCATCCCAAGATAAACATATGTTTTCTTCTGTCCATATCGAGAATACATACAAATAAGATTCTAAATCATCATAGTGAATGCTATGCTTTGCGTATAAGTTTTCGCCACAAACTCTCCAAAGGGGAGGCAAAAGATGTGCTTTAGAGTGCCACAGAGCTTTAACATAATTCCGTGATTCGTGATACCCACTATCTAAACTACGAGCATGACAGTGGCCAGATGGATGGCCTGAAAAGCTCTCCCCGTCCATCTTAATTGTGACCACAACATCACTATCACAAGTAAAAGGACTAATCATCACCAAATCATCATCTGTGATAGATTCAGACCAAGGCAAATGATGGGTTCTAAAATACTTTACAAGGCGATCCATAATTGAACACTCTCAACACATCATAGATGAAGACATCCAACCATCTTGACTTTCTTCTAAAATATCATCATTCATTCCAATGGGAAAATATGTTCCACCCATTCCATAACAAATACTGATATTAAATTGCAGATTGGCTTCATCTGCTAAAGATTCCGCTTCTGCTAATAAATCAAAAATTTGTTTCTTAATCTCAACAATTTTAGCAGCGTTTTTTTCAACCAAATCATCAGGAACAGATGATGGTTCTTTGAGATCACAGTCATCTACAACATAAATTCCTTGATTGCGTTCGACATTTGCTGTCATGTTAAATACTCTGAAAAATTACACGAAGTTTATTGCCGTCATACAGACCAGCATGATTTTGTTTAAAAAACACCATAACATCTTTAATAGCAACAGTGCCATTAGCCTTCAGATGTTCACAAATAGATTTAATCTGCTCATCTGACATTTCCTGTACAACAGGTAAAAAATTATCTATGAAAGCGACTTCTTTGAGAGTTTTCTCATCGATCATTTGTGCAACACTTGTTTTATATGTTTTCAGTTTTTTAACAACAACATCATCTGATGGTTGTTTTTCCAGTCTTGCACACTCTCCGATTAGATAAGAAACAAGATCGATCTTAAATTGATCTTTGTTTTTTCTAGCTTGCAATAATTCGTTTTTTAGTTGGTCAAATAACATTTTTTATACCTCTCTCTTTTGATGATCTTTGATAAATTTGTACTTGAGCACGATCTGTCTCATGCCTTCTTCATAATCTGAATGATTGCAGGCAGTTTTAAACTCATCAGCTGTTAATCCCAAATACTCTGGAATTTTAGCATTGGTGTGAGCATCTGCCCACTCATCTATATAATCATTAATATCTGGAATGTTCGGAAATGTTTTAATACAAACATCCAAATAAGTCTTTCTTGGAGAATTAGGCAAAACATTTCGAATAGCATTAGCCACAGCCAATACTCTATTTTTGCCCTCTCCTTTCATTACAATCACACCAAAAATTTCAATGGTCGATGTAATGTAAGTTCCCGTTGTGGAGAATTTCAGAAATGGTATTTTGATTTTCATCTCGATCATCTTGCAAAAGTGAAACGTAATATTGATATTCAAATGTGGTTAATATGTTATCATTCCATAACCGTTGAATCTCAATTAAATCTTCTGGATCACACATATGGTTAAATGCGTTCGTCTAACATAATTATCCAACATGTAGTGGTGGTTTACAATATAAATATGTCATTATATAATACCTAATAATGAAAGCAAACATAATCAATTTACTGTTGGAAGCAAATATAATCAACATCACGTCTGATTACCAAGCACAGTCTGTGACAAAATACGTAACAGAACTTCTTCAAAATGTTTCTTTACCAAACCGTAAACAAGACTTTATTAAAAAACTCATTAAAATTATAACAACAGAAGGAATAGCCACACAACAACTATCTGATTTACCAAACGAAGCTCCCACGTGGGCAATCGATGCATACGAAAGAGGCGATTTGGTGTATTTTAACATATCACAGTTTCCAGATATTGAAGATAAATTTGATCACATTAGAGATTATATAATGGCAATTGCCGATGATTTAGATAATGGTGATCAGAATGCGAAACTAAAAGCAACAAAGGAAATAGATAATTTCATCAAAGCGCAAAATTTCGCGTTATTAGTGAAAAGATCTAATGATTACTTCAAAAGCGGCGTAGGCGATAAAAACGATCTTTCTGGACTTGAATACCTATTTGACGGAATACCTGGGTTCAAATGGTATAGATTAGCAACAGACGCTGCTTGTAGACGAGAAGGCCCAATCTTGCAAAATTGCATAGGAAAAATTTACACACCCAGTTCTAAACCAAAAGATCTAATCTTCATTCTTAAATCAGAAAAAGGTGACAGCCATGTTGCAATAAGAATAAACAATAGAAGTCTTCAAGAAGTAAAAGGTAAAAACAATAGACCACCAATTTCTTTGTACATGAAAAGTGTTGTTATCTTCTTTTCAAAATATAAAGACGTTTCAATTGATTCTATTGCAAATAATAATGACATATCAAACGCAGGATATGTATATGACACCGACACGTCTAAATTCTTAACATTAACTGAATATGCAAAAAGAATTTTTGCCAATAACGTTCGTGAGGTGGCCACTTTCAAAGGAAAGCCCATCATAGAAATAAGATTAAACAATGCATCAGAGCAACACACCATTCAAAAAATATTTACTAAATTTTTTAACCACTTGAGAGTATACGGGCTGGAATTTGATCAAATATTATATGTGCCCAAAACTAATTTAGCAGTTATAACGAAAAACGGCAAAGTAGTAGAATATACAAAAGCCGAGATGGAATTTATACTAGAAAATGCAAAAATGGACAACAATGCTGATTTTGTGGTGTTTCTGTATAAAAACAAACTAGTCACTAACATCGACAAATTCACTTCATCATCTCTTAGAGAACACGATACTATAGCATCAACTGATATAGATGACCGCAGTGGAGAAATTACCACAGAATTTCAACACATATGTCAAGATGCCATTGAGCAATCATTTACTAAAACTGCAAATGTGTATGAATTGCCAACTGATACCAACACAACGGCAAATTTATTGAGTTACGCTGATATACCATTTCATCCAAAGAGATTATTTTTAACACTAAAAAAACACAAATATCGGTCAAAAGCAAACCCGACCTATATTCTAGGAGCAGTTGATGATACTAATATCATTCATCTATATGCTTTCAATCACGCCTTGGATATAGGGAATAAAGAAGGTCATTATAACTATGCTGAGATCGGTGTTCAAATGTTTCCGTTGGAATTTGTTGCGAACCTGTCAACATATGGTGGGCATTTTTTTGTTGATGATGAAGAGACAAATGAGCAAAATATATCTGAGTATAATGACAGTTTTCAATCAAAAGCGTGGATAAAACTAATAAATCAAAACAAATTTAACATTGATCCCAATCTACAAATGATGTTGGGAGTTATGCAAACTGATAACGGATATGTTCCCATTGATGCTCAGACGCAATATCAACAAATAAACAACTTAGACGTTAAGGTAATAGATGTTAGTGGTTTTGATAATATGCAGTTGTTGGGGTATTTGGGAACTGCGAGATTAGCTAGAACAACTGATACCAATCTTTTACGTCAATTGCATTCAACGCTGATTGTACAAGTATATGATATAAATCCAAAACCTCAACATGATAGAAACGATTTAAGAGATGATCAAGCAAAAGAACTATTTTCTCTCAGAAATGATATACAGCAAGAATTAAACGATTATCCTAACGCAATTGTTAACCAGAACCCAACAAAAATAATTTTATATAAAAACGCATGTGCGTTAGTTTCTGACAATAAAGTATTATTAGTACAACACGAAGAAACACACAACAACACAAAAGAAGGAAGAGCATCACACGGTTTTGCTTCTATTACAAAATTAGTTCAACAGTTGCTATCAAACGGACTAACTTTAGGGAAAGACGCATTAAGATATAGCTCGAGAAATAAAGCTGCTGGTAGTGGTCAAATAAGATTGCGTTCAGAAATAAAAACAATTGGCAACAACATTGAGCACAAAACAACAGCATTAGCAGCAAAAGATAAAAAAACAAATGAGAGATTATCTTTCATTAAAAAATTAAAAATCAATAATGAGGTCGTTGTTGAACAAATGAATGAAGATGAAGCTGCTGAGGCAAAAACATTTGATCTTGAGGTCACTGTTCCTAATTTAGTCTTTAAAATGACTACCATTAAAGATCCTTCTCATCCTATCTACATTCTTGCAACAAAAACGACAATAGTGGGAATCAGAAATACAAATAATACAACAAACATGTTATCAACGTCTATGATTCCGTACATTAAGGCATTCATGAAACATTCAAAATTAGACACCAACATCTCAGGAATAAATTTAACAGAAAAGCAACTAATCATGCTGCAACACATAAAGAATAATCCTAAAACAACGAGAAGCGCAACGTTAGGAGCAGCTAGAATTGGGATGGGAAGCGCTCCTGGTTTCGACGCTAGTTATAATTTAATAGATAGAATTTTAGTTAAAACAGGACTAGTGAAAAACGTAGCAGCAAAGGGATATAAATTTGAAATCACACCGTTAGGTGAAAAGATTATTCAACAAAACATTGCTGCAGTTGGAACCAACCTTTTAGTCAATTCTTCTGCTATCCCCGACTTACCTGTGGAAGTTTTAGAAACACATGAGGCTAAAGAAATTCCAACAACAAAAGCCAAAAAAACCAAACCCATTACAGAAACGTTTCTACAATGGATCACGAGAGAGATTTAACGTCTCTCTCGTACTCTTTTAATTTCTTCCTCTAATAATAATTCTGTTTCTTCGTTTCTTTTCAAAAACCACAAATCTCTCATTGCCAACATAAGATTTCCACTATTTTTTATATTGTATGAAGATATCAATGGACCACCTTGGCTCCAATTGTGGGTTGGACAAAAAGGAACATACAGCCGTAAATCATCTTGAATATGGTTTACAAGAGTATCATGTAGAGATAACAGTCTAGCTGTTTTTTTGAGAATTCCTCTTGAAATCAAAAAATCCAATTCATACGGCTTAATCGTTCCAATTAATAATTTACTCATCACTTGCCCCTATTGTCGGCACATTAAAATACTTATTTTTGTTTTTTATCAAATACTCAACAAAATCTGGTGATCTACCTAAGTACATTTCCATTGCCATTTTAAATTCAAAATCATTGAGAGTTGATTTTGCTAAAATGGCATAACTTTTTCTATCTAAATGTTTATTGTTATTAACAAATTCTGTGGCTTTAAATACCATAGTGTTGAAAACAGGAACAACAGCCTGTTCCACATTGTTAATTCTTTTAATGACTCCAACGTCTCCGTCAAACATAGCTTTAAAATCATCTACCGTTTCTGTGAGAATTAGTCTCATTATATGATCAACAGAATCAAGACTGCTTTTAGTAGTATGTAAATTATCATACCAAACTGTTTTCATTTTAACTGTTTGATTGGTTATCGGATTAAACGCTACAAACCCCTCTATACCTGTCAACGTTTCGCAATATTGTATTGCCTCTTGTAAAGACATGGTGCTCGTTTCTGTGTGATTGAGGGAGAGCACTTTTTGTAATGTCATTTTAGGTAAAAGTTGTGTTACCTTACCTGTTGATCTGTTACGTTCACATAACAATCTCAAAGCTGTTTCAGTGTATTGAACGACGACACGTAAGTTAGGATCATCGGATACTAACTCCATGTTAACAGTAAACCCTTGTTGTTCTCGCTCCAAACAATATTGCTTAAAATCTGCATTTTTGGGATTATTCAACAATCGTCGTGCGACAATGGCATGATCGCTATGGAGAGAAGTTTTGGACTTAAAATCAACATCATTTGTGAAAGGATTGATGAATGTGGAAATCAAAGAGCCGTCTGCCTTCTCATATACTTCCCAATTCAGGTCATTAACATCTATGTTCATTGTTAATGGATTTTCATGAATGCGGAAAAACTTCTCCATCGGAAGACACACCAATTTCCACAAACCGTCAACGAACGCAAACATAGTACCTCTGCAATTTAATGCATTAGGAAGTAACCACATCGTGTATGAGCCAATTAAACGATAAGAGAAGATTCGGTATTTAATACCTTGATATTCTCTATCGACCATATAGAAACCATAATCAGGATGTTCACAAAGAGCAACCAAATCATCAAACATCTGCTTTTCATCTATCATTAGGATCACCATACACTTCAAACATTTCTTGGCATCTGCCTTCTAGGCGCCAATACATTTCATACACCTTGACGTAGTTCCGTTCAAATAATGCATGATCAGTCGTATTTTCTTTAAAAGGATTCAACTGCTCTTCGTATGGTTTACCATTCTTGGCATACACAGCATCATACGCTAACCGTCTCACCACTTTGTTCTTTTTGCTCATGTTTCCCCCACACATTCATGTCGCCATGATCTGAATATGATAGATATTTGATAGTCGCCACAGGAGAAACAATATATTCTAGTGCGTGTATAAAATTATAATCAGAAAAGAAATGTTTTACAACGTTGGCGTGAATGAGCTTATACTCATTCATTTGATCAAGACAAGTTATATTAAGATTAAACTGTATATTTGTGAATCCTCGTTCGACCAATAGCTTCGAATCGACCAACAAAGCATTCAATAAAATGTCACCATCTAAACACCCAAATCGCATCGTACCCTGCCATGGATTTGGTTGATTGCAAGGGTCATATATCTGCGGAAAATTGACATCTTCCACGAACGGTCCATTGCCATGTCTCGTGAAATAACATCTCGTGACATAGTGCACTTCGATGTCAACATGCTTAGAGCAATAACGTTCCAAATATTTTGATATATTAGTCAACCCAGTATTAGAACGAGTGACGTGTGGAAACGTTCCAAATGTTTGATCTAATAAAAGCCCTTGTGCTCCCTCAAATATTAAATTATCAGGCAACCATTTTTTGCCTACAAGGTTAAACAGATCAACCATAGACAAAATTTTGGTGCCTTCATAATTTAATAAATTATAACATTGCATAATGAAGTTATCTGTTATACGATTGTCGTATAAAATTGACGATCGTTCTTCAGTCAGCACCATGTTTAATTGATTACATCTCTTTGCAACATAATTATCTCTTATATTTTTCACAATATCATCAAATCGCGGGGACAATAGATCAAACACAGACAGAGCAAACTCCGAATTTTGTTGTCTCGTAACCGTTTCATTAATTCCCAATCCACAACTGCCGTGGCGATTATCTCCTCTATCTTCCTCAATCCATTGATTCAACATCATGTCATATGGTGTAGTGACTGAACAGTTGTCAAACATAACTTTCGGAAAAAATCCTTTTTTATTAAGAACGTCTAGTTCTTCAAAAAACATAATAGGATTAATAATGAAATCTTTAGTCAGAAATGTTCTACATCCCGACAGGGTACCTGCACCAAAATGCTTAAAAATATGGGCTGTGCCATCTACGACACATCTATGAGCCGCTTGAGATCCACCATTAAATCGCACAATAATGGAATTTGGATTTTTTGATGCAAGAAAAGATACCATTCTACCTTTTCCTTCATCTCCATAATTTGTGCCAATTACAACTTGAATTTTCATCCCACTTCTCCCAAGAACAAAAGAGGGACCTAAGTCCCTCTTTCTTTTAAGCTGTAAGCGCTCGTTTTACCGTTTCATAAGAATCGGTACCTCTAAAGCTCTCCACCACCTCATCAACAGCTTGGCCTTCACATACTCTAATTACAGAGGAAATAACCTCTGGCAATTTAGTATAATCATTCACCAACACGGCGTTGTTGCCCAGAAGTTCTTTCCATTCACTAATTACACAATCACGTCCTATGCAATCCATTCCTCGACCCTGTTCAATGACTAAATGGAACACAGCATATTTTTCTTGAGCAAGAGATAATGCGGCTTCTGCTGTCATATCAACCTGAATACCAGTTAAATGGCGTTCCGTTAGCCGCTTTGCCAAGGAACAATCAAAATTTGTATCATTTAATGTAGGAGGCAACTCATCACCGACAGTGAAGCAATACCCTTTCTTTTGACGTTTGTCCCAAGCATCAGTTGCAGTATATCCACCAGCAAACAACCAAGCCATATCGTAAGATTCTGTTTTATTGCTGCCACCTCCCTTTTCAATGAAAAGTTCAGTCAACTGTTGGACAATTCGCACATCAGATTCAAACTGTGATGCTTGAATTGGACAGGAATCATGTCGAACATCACCAATTCCCACACACATGACTTGAGGATCTGCGACGATGGGAACGGCTGATGAATTTGGATTCATCAACATGTCCATCAATCGTGGCAATCCATCACGTACCAGATTATCAGGAATGATCCCCATCGAACCTGTAACATCCAAACCAATAACAATCGGAACACTGTTGGGATGCTCATCGGAATCCCGAGATTCGCGAATCAACACATCCTTCACATTCCATCCCGACGCAACGGATCGAGAATGGAACACTTCCGATGACTTTTTACCACTAATGGTAGTAGATGCATAGTTCACATATGCGTCACGAGTCCAGCTACCTCCACCCATGATATTACTCCTCAAACCTTAAATGGATTTTTGCGACCGTTGTTGGAAGAAAATCCTCCACCATTACCAGCCATCATTTTGAACATTTGCATCTGCATCATCATCTGCATCATGTTGCCACCCTGACCAAACAGCGGATTGGGTGCAGTAGTGCCATCTGGTGCAGTTGTATTACTCATAGAGGACATCAACATCATCGGAACAATCGAATCGAAGTCAACATCGCCCCCCATCATGAGCATCGGCATCAGCATGCCTTGCATGCCCATCATATTACCACCAAGCATCTTATCAAGAGACCGGAGCACCATGACGCCACCATCAATACCCAAGCACTGAACCTTCAAAGGAGTCCAATTGCCACTGCTTCCACCAGGACGCATGATCTTGAACGCCTTCTTTGTACCTTGGGGCTCGATGATCCAACCGACTTCACGTTCACCTTTAGACGATGTGCTGTAAATCAGATCACCAACTTGAACTTCCGAAGCGGGAACATTTTGTGCAAAGGCAGGAATTGGAACACCAAATTGGTCAAAAGGATTGACGGAAATTTGCGCATCGTCCCCTTCACCTTCAAGTGAGAGGATTTCACCATCATCATTCACAAAACCAATCTTCCCAGTGGAAAGGTCCCAAACCACATTATCGACTTTGCGAATAAAACGATTCATCATTTTCTTTGCAAAGTTATTATCACTTCCAGCTCCCATAAGAGCCATCATAGGATTAATCATTGAAATTTCCTCGTTTGTTGAATTTACTCGTTCAGTATACTTGGATTTTTAGGAACGACAACTGAGTTGTCATCAAAAAATTCTTGGTCATCATCTTCAACATTATGTAAAGATTCTGCCAATTGCAATAACGACGCATATGCATGCATATCAGCAGCATATACCCGATACTCATAAGACCGTTTGGCATCCACATCGTTTATGCAAAATATTGCAACTTTCCCACGCTTGCACACTTTAAATTCCACATGCATTGCATCATAAACAAGATTATAATCATTATCTCGTTTGTTAAAGGCGACACAACAGAACTAAAATTAATGCCCAAAGTGATATCATTCATATCTTAACCTGCACGCGAGAGAGTAATGATAAAAGTAATAAGAGTTCATTCTCAGATTCTATTGATTGGGTGTCAGCACATGCCCATGAAAAATCATTTATTTTCCATGAAAGTCAAAAAGCCTCAATAATACTTAAAAAGTATACAAAAATTTTACAAAACCATCAATATAAATACATGATAACACAGCCCCCTGATTATGAAATTGAGTACCATATTAAATTTAATGGAAGCTACGTTTGTTCACGGATCACCAAATGCTAATCTCAGAAAAGAAGATATTTTAATCATACGACCAGCGCATCTTCAGAAACACGGCAAACGACCAAAGCCAGGAAGAACCCCATCCGTATTTGGAGGATTTTATGTGAGTGGCATATCAGATGTATCTCATGCAAGAGAATATGCAAAAATGATGGAGGGCACTCCTACCATCTATCACGTAGTGATATCAGATGATGCTAAAATAGTGGAATATCAAAATGATATAACAAGAATACCAGAACAAGAAATACAACAATTTCTTCAAAATGGGGTGGATGTTCTAAAAGGCAAGGACTATCGAGGCAGAATGGAATATGCCATAATAAACAAGGAGGTAATTGAAAATATGACTCCTCAACAACCAACATAAATAAATTAATTGCGGTGTCTGCAAGTTACAATAAACATCAGCCACATTTTGGGGTCTAATGTGTAAGTGCCGTCATAATCCAGTGCAATTTTCATTTCTGTTCCAACTCGTCCAATTGTGCATCAATGGCAGATAAACCTAAAAGTCTCTTTTCGTTTGCTAATTGTGCAGATGCCATTTGTCTAACGAGAAGTTGTCGTTGTTCTATCAATGATGCGATCCGTTGTTGTTTATTTTGTTCATCCAACCATTCTTGAATTTCAACGACCAAAAGGTCAAACGGCAATTCCATCCATCTGCTTGGAACAAGTATTGGGGCTTCTTGTGTTGTGGCATGGTCGAGATAATAATCCCAAACATCAACAGTCAACACTAAATGTGGTCCATCAAACGAATGATGATTTAAACAATCAACATGTTTGAATAGATCTCTACCCATCAATTTGATTTCACGATCGTAACGACCTGTGCACAATAAATCAAATATCAAATTTACTTGAGCAGTTTTTAAATGATCAAGATTCACTTCCGAACGACCATCAGCTAAAATTGTTAGCATTTCTATCAATTCTCTTTTGTTGTCAAAGTGAGAGTCTGTTATTTTTTGTATCATGTCAGATATCAACATATGTTTTCGCTCTTTAGTTGATGATAAATGCCACTACTGTCCATAACCTTTGTTACCGGTCCAAGACCGGTTGGAGTTTGCACGATCGTAATTCCATCTGATGTTGATATGGAATTTAACAATTGCTTCAACTCGTCAACTTCATTACCTGTTAAACTTATTTTGGAGGTAAAGGTTTTGGAAATAATGTAATTTAATTCTTTAATCTTACATTGAATTTCCATAACGTCTGTGGTATCAAAATAATTGCTCATGCTTTAATCCTCAAAAATCTTCGTTATCGTTTATTGGAAGGTCTTTCCCCCAACTGAGTTTGCCAGTCAATGAGAGATATTCCACATTATTTGACCACCAAACACCCGTAGGAAGGGTATTTCCAAGAATCTCGTTCAATTGCTGAAGAGTATCATAAAAATTGGTATGTTTGATCCAATGTCCACCAACTCGTTCAGAGAATGGAATTCCCGCCTTATGCCAATCATCTATCAATATACCAGGAGCATAATCGGCTTTCAATCTCGATCCTTGAACAAAAATAAAGGTATCACAAAATATACCATCTTCATATATGCCCTGCGAATTCAACCAAATTGCTTTATCGGCAGATACAATTTCATGATACCAATTTTCTGTGGAACTTGACAAAATATGCACTGGATGACCTTTTGATTTCAAAAGTGCCATTAGCTTTTTCATTTCAGAAAAATCAGGCATTGGATCCAAGCGTTGAAATAAATGGTCAGGTGCCAAATGTTCCAAATCGCTAAACACTCTATCACGATCCAATTCTTTATTATGTGAGCCATATCGATCATGAAAAAACTTATCGAGATCAACAATAACACCATCCATATCAAAATAAATTGGGGTCTTATTCATTACAAATCTCTCAGAATTTGAACAAATGCGTTTTTAATTTCAACGTGTAGTGGTGAAGTTTTTTCAACACTCAGTGGTCGAAGAGCATCGCTGGTCAACAAATCAGCCACTTCCCCATAAGCATCAATTTTATGATTTATTGCTAATTGCTCGACCACTTCTGCTGATAAACTAGCTATTTTGCACTTCAGATCAAATTCAATAGAAACAGCACCATCTTTTTTGACTTTTATCTTGCCAAAAGAAGTATCATAACTTTTCATTACAGTTCTCCTCTGAACTTTATAAAAACATTGTTCCCTTCTCGGAATTGCATTCCAACTAAAGGATTAAACGTGGTTAAATTGATTTTATACGAGCTCATACGATCCTCAGTTTCATTGAAATAATAATTAACCATTAAAGGATATGTCAACTCATCCTTCAAGTCATCACAAATCACAATTGTGTGTCGTATTTGATCGTATTCCTCTGTTTCTTTGGTTATTTCGATTTGTGAAGATGGTTTAGCATATTCATTGCACACAACAGAATAATATTCTTCTTGTTGTGTGGTCTCGACAAAATCAATAAACATTTCATGATCAGTATCGATACATTCATCTAAATAATATTCTTCTTTAATGTATACCCGCTTTATCAAAAAATTCGCCACGAAAGATTCGTGATCACCATCAACTCTACGGATAAGATTAATCAATTCTTCCTCATTGTTAACAACCGCGTACCAAGAACTATGTCGAGGAATGCGAAGCGTTGGATATGTGGTCCAAATGTTGTCAATCTCAGACATTGGTAGAAAGATGGTGCGAGCTTTCCATTCTTCCCAAGCTTCTTGATCCTGCTTATCAAGCTCATCTCTGGTCATAAAATTAGGATGAGGTATATCACATTTTTCTATACTTTGGTACATTTTTTATCTCACACAAATCCATATTTTCTAAGTAATTTTATTTCTTCTTTTGTCATTTCAATAATCATTTTCGTCTCTGCAATTCGTTTTGCTTCAGCACGTTCTAGCCGTTCTTTGATTTCTCGTGCCTCACGTTTTTCTTCTGCTGCTTTGTGTTTTGTCCACCATTCATCTAAACGTGGATTAAGAGCAAAATCATACTCATAATCCCTAAGAGCTCTGCATGCTGAGCATAAAAGTGACTCTAACAGCTCGCGTTCTCTTTCATAGTGATAGCTATTATCACATTCTTCACCTGATCTACATGGCATGATTTATTCTCCTGTAAGGCGTTTCATTCTGGCCTGCAACGCAGCAAGATCACGTTGAGTTTGTTCTATTTGATGTTGTTTATAATTTTCGTTCCACTGTTTTCGTGCTTCTGATAGTTCATCGTAAATTTCTTGAGCAATTGATGTGATATTGTCATCAGTAGGATTTAACCACCGTTCATCAATATTTCTAGAATAATTTTCATATTGCAAATCACATTCATCCAATATATCAAACCCCAATGCTATCAAGACAGTGCCACAATCCTCCAACCGATATTGCTCACCTCTAAAAAAGCTAGGTATATCCTCTTCTTTAACTTTGGGATAATCCGCTTCTGATTCCACAACGATCATATCTTCAAGCTTGTTACTAACTTTACGGACAGTAAGTATTAGAGTTTGGTGTATTATGGATAGCATAGCATCTTTACTTACAAACTCAACGTATGCTTTCCATTGTTCAATTTGATTATATGATTTCATTTTTTACTCCAAGCATTTCGCATTGATTTCACAATTTCATACTCTTTTTGAGTAACCCATTCAACTTTATTGTGTTCATGCTCATACGCATAATACAAACCCTTCCAAGCCGCAAAGGAGAGTTTGGATTCTGTTGTTAAGTCGCCCTGATTAATTATCCAAACAATTACCTCCCTAGCATATGAAGAGCACATGTTTTGTAACATGAACAGATAATTAAAAAAATCGTTATGATCTATGTGTTCATTTGCTTCTATCTTTTTTAACAGAACATCAACAGGGGAGCCTGGTCGAGGACCATAGTCATAATCTTTATCCCAAGTCCACTGCTGAGAACTATGATCAAAAGTTGCCGTGAATGTTGTTTCTTCTTGTTCGCTCATTGTAATCACCGTTGAAGGACCGTAATGCCACAACTAGCCAGGTATTCCTTCACATACCGTTTGGCTTCATATGCTGACTTTAGCTCATCATATCTAAATAATCCTTGATACACAAGGGTTCCTCTTTTGTTATTGGACAAAATGGCAATTTTATTACGATCATACTCACCTGTTTCTTCATTTTTGAAGATGTAAGTAACTACAATTCCGTTTTCGTGGTTATATTCTATGTCTTCATAACAAAATACTTTTCCTTCATTTGAAGGACAGTTTACAGGACGTATCCAATCATTGATGATTTTATACGCTTGCTCTTTACAAATCTCATCACAAAATACCATTCCCGATTCGGTGCATATATCAAAAGAACCAAATCCAACTATTGGATTGCTCCAATTAACTAATACATGAGATCCAACACGATCAATACTAACATCGTATTTAAATTTTGACATTATTATACGTCCGAAATAATAAAAAGATCATTCATGTATTATAAATGAATAAGGGATGTGTCCATTATTAGTTATGTTTTCTCTGGAAAATCGATTTTATCTTGTGTAATTGCACTATTCGCTGCTCGGATTAAAAGATCTGCCAATAATAATGCAACTTCTGACTCAAATGTTATATCGAATGTTCCAAAATAATCATTATTTGAGTTGATTCGAACCATATTAAGCCCATCAACATCCGGACCAACTTCAAAAAAATTCCCATCTAAATCGCGATACACTCTATATTTCGTTTCTACTGTAAAGTTTGGCATGCTATTCTCTCTCTATCTCTTCGGTTGTGGTGGGCGTTGTGGTATTTTTCTTTCTGTTAGCCAGTCGATATGGTATATTCAACCATCTTAGTTGGTTCATGCAAACAGAAAGTGCAGACCCAACTAAATGTAACACTAATATTGGCCAAATAGCAGCAACCACAAACAAATCTGAAGATAACGTACCATCTTTGTTGACAGCATCTTTTTCTATAACTAGAAAAATAAAAAAGGTAACAATCATGCCCATGAGATATATGAATAAAAATTGCATACATTAATCCTCACAAAAATCTTCAAGGGCTGAAACCAAACCATCAAAGTCCTCTGATGGTCCCAAAATATCTGCTAAACATTTAACAGTATCCAAATCAACTCCATAATCAAACGCCAAATCTTCGAGATAAGCTGTTCGATTGGGATAACCCATTTCTTCATAATCTGTTATTGATTTTGACATTTTTCGATCTTCTGTTCTAATTCATCTGCTAACTGTCTTAACAGGTCGGGGGTAATGGTAAATCCATTCAGCTTAATCACCACCTCATTACAGTATGAGTTCAAAATGATCTTTTGTGTTAAATAAATTGAAGTCGGCCCTTCTCCTTGATCGTAAACTTCTGAAACAAACGCCAACTGCTCACCACCGTTATCTTGTTTATTGAAAATAAACGTATGTCTCGTTAAAAAGGTATCAATCATTTTAATGCTCCAGTTGTCCGATATCCAACAAACCATAAATCAACACGAAAGAACCATTTTCCATCATGTTTACTGAATCCCACACGCAACAGCCTCGTATCCTATGTCCATTAAAGATATCCGGACGTATGCTGTGAAAGATCGAAATTTGCATTTATAAAATCAATAACTTCCTCTTTACTTACATTATGATTGAATACAATATTTGGACCATGATTATCCAACATAATTGCATACAGATTGCCATGTTGTTTTAACCCCTGGGCCGTAGCTACCCCACATTCAAAACTCCCACATTCTCTGGGCCATTGGGGAGTCACATTAATATCGTCACGATGATTCGTTTTCAACGGACAATGAAAATGTACTATACAATCAGATTCCAAAAAATTATCAAAAATGATTCTCTGACTTTGACCACCAACAGATGGTTTCGCACCATATGCAATGATAGAATCATTTCCATCTGTAGTAACTCTCACCATACCATTTTTTGCAATATCATTGAAGTTTGTTTTACGAATTGATGTGAGAAACTCTCGTTCTCCAATCTTAGCAGCAAAATGGCCAGTAGTCACACCATTGAACTCCTTATAGGCGTTCTTTGCCACGCACCAATCAACAACATCTCGCAAAACTGGATATACCTTTGCATCATTCCATGCAACAGGTTGTCCATCAACAACAGTTGAACGTGTAAACGTGAGATGAGTGCGATGCCAAGCCATTTTAACTAAATTACGTAAAGCATCTTCTCTACCATCGGGGTAATCAAATTCATATACTCCTTCTTCTGGAGTAACAATCATATTGACTCGGGTAGCGATGTCGTTAACTAGTACTAGATTACAAGAAGCTTTTTTACATAAATTCAATCCTTTTTTAAACATTTCTTCCTTTGATGCGTTGGTTGTCGTCTTAAACCCAACCAAAAAAATATCCTTACGAGCGTTTTGCTTCTTTACAAATTCCATAACCTCAGGATTAAAATCATACCAATCATTTCTAATCTTACCGATAACCTTATCAGCGGCTGTTAATGTCATGTTATATTGGAACTTTGATTCGAGACGTTGTCCAAACTTAGAAGGGGGTTCATCATCAATAGTACCAACGAAATCTGTCATAGCAGCATTAAAGAACACAACTTTTGTGTGATAATCAAAAACAACTTTATCACGAATAAAATCATACACGTTGTCATTAGTGACAATTGATGATTTCGAATCTGCCATTTTAGTTAAAATGAGCTCAACATCCATATTAGTAAATTGTTCCTTACACATTTCTGCCAACTGCTTTGCTGTTTCGCCAAAAGCAGGTGTGGCCAATGCCAAGTGAGCACGAACATGGGAGAATGTGCCTCCACCAATAATTACAACTTTTTTATTTGCTGACATAATTATTTTCCTCAATCAATCGCTGACGAACCACCATTAACGCTTCACCCAATAAGTTTAATCCTTTCCATTTTGTTTCATCCTGAATATTGCAATCATCTGGTGCCATTCCTATTCCCCAAATTTTATCATAGGGACTAGCTTCTACTAAATGTTCTGTGGTTGATATTAACCACGTTCCAATTAAGCTGTTTTGAGAAAATTTATAATAATTTCCTGTAACCACTATTTCAAACCGATGTTGGCACCACTTCGCCTCGTCAAACCCTTTCACTAGTCTTCCTAACTTTTTAACGTCTGCAGGCGATTCTGTGTTCAACACTCGTTGAGCTATAACATGATCTCCAAACAACATTGCTTTTTTATACATCATCCAATGTTCACATGTTGGAAATGTAATATTTTCTGCGATAAACGGAGAGACGTACCACTGGGACAAGCAAGCCTTCATACCTTCTCGCCAACCTGCACTCCAAAAAAAGATATATAATTTCATGCTGCATGCTCCTGTTTATCCATGAGACGTTCCAATTCGCACACCAAATTTTGTAAAACTGCCATAGGATCAACATTCAATTCATATATGTCATTTTCACATAACACTGCAAATTCACCTTTGCTCGCTTCTTGATAATGAACGGGATGATCCATACCATCAGAACGACAAAAAGCTCGAATGTAACAATCTCTCAAATCCCGTAGGGTGATTCCGTGAATAACACGTGATCCTCTTATTCCTTCAACTGTATGGGATTGACCTGTATATGGTCTAGTTCTAGTCATGTTGCAATCTGCACCTAGTTCATCCAACAAAGCAATTAATTGATTAACCATATATTTTCTCACATTATGAGTGTGATTTGATTATTGATCAAATCAACAGTTAAATATTGATTTTCATTATACAATTTTAATGCATTCGGAACTAGAAGAATGGTAACATCATAATATCGACATATTAACATATCAACCACTCAGGTATAGCCACACATAAAGATCCACGCAACATTAATTCAGTAATCATTTTAAGATTGAATTGAAAATGGGTGTTCAACGGATTTAACAATTCAACTATAGATCCCCATCTTCCAATACCTTCATTGTGCTCAGAAATAAAAACAGGAATGGAAATCCCCACAAAAGCATACACTTCAAATTCTCCATCTTCTGCCATATAACAAGGCTTCATTTCACATTTATATCCAGTTTCTTCCAATAGTTCTCTGGCGATTGCTAGAGACATTAACTCATCTGTTTCAACTTTTCCTCCCGGAAATCCCCAATCATGTGAGTCTGTTTTAGAATGAGCTAACAACAATTGTCCTTTTTCGTTCTGTACAATAGCAACGACAGCTTTCTTTTTCATGGTTGTCTCCAAATACTACAAACAATCTCTCAGTGGTTTATTGCTTTCACTCGTCCAATATGATGCATAACAAGTATTAGCGTAAGTAATAACATTATTATTACATAACCACATGAACCCATGCTTATATGCTTCATCAAAGCCTATTTCCCAAGCCATTCCTTCATAAGACATCTTTGTGAAGGAATACCCTCTGTTGCAAACTGTTAATAAATGTCCCAATTCGTGAAAAAATGCCACAAATTCCAATAAAGGGTCATCAAATGGTGATAACCTAATGTGGCCTGATGTTTTCACCGTTCCATAACAAGAACCTTGATTTCGAGGTAAACATCCATTGTCAAAATTGCGTTCCGAACTAATATTATACTGCATACAAATATCGTTCATTATGTCAACATAATTTGGTGTTCGCTTCATATTACACAAACATAAAAAATCATAAGGATCTTCTAAACATGTTGGTATACTCTCACTATGATCCAACACCACTGGGTATTCTGGGATCTCATTATACATTTCAACATGAAGCATTGATGTGGGAGATCCTTTATCGTTCCTCAGCACTTCAAGAATGTTGCCTATTATTGTACCTTCTGGAAGTTTGTCTCCTATTTTTATTTCACGTGATACTTCAATTTCACCATACAGTACGTATTTCAGTATAATATCACCATACCAATAAAAAGCCGGAATCATGTGTTTAATAATGACGTATTGTGTATCATTCCACCACGGTGATGGAAACGGCTCAGCGTTAGTTCCTGTAAAATTTCCAATCTTTACCACTTCACCATCAAATGGCAAGTAAACAGGAGCGTCCTCATGCATAAAGATGTCAATACCAGTATGAACATCATATTTTCGAACTGCTCCGAATAAATTAGCTGAATTTGTTTGAAATTTCCAATCATCAAAAAACAGACAATGTTTACTCATCTTTGTTATCCTCTACCCTCTACCTGCTTGCAAGCAGCCACAGTCGCTATATAATAAATAATACATCATTATATAATACACACTAATGAATGGTTTTGAAATCATTTGTTAGGTGTGAGGGCAATTATGAAAATAACAAAAATTCTTGAATTATTGGAAGAAACAGTTGGGCAATCCTATCTATATCATAGCACATCAATTTGGTCAGCCTCCGAAATGATGGATCAAGGAACAATTACAGCACAGATGGCATGGGAAGACAGTCGTGACATACGAACAAAAAAATACATATGCTTAACAAGAGATTCTCAGTTGCATTTCACACTGAACGCGAGTGATCATGCGCATGCTTTGTTGATTAAACTAAAACGAGATGTGTTGAGACAAACCCATAAATTGTTTCCTTTTTCATTCTTTGGTATACACTACAATGATCAGAGGAGAAGAGAATCTAAATTTTATAGAGGTGGATTGTACATGCCTGACCAATGGTATAAGCATGAAGAAAAAATAAAGGAAAAGGGACCAGAAAATCACATGTTGAATAGAATGGAAAGTGAGGAATTTACAAACAAAGACATTCCAATAAATTCAAAATATATTGCAGAGTTTCAAATATATGTGACCAAATCATTTGATCCCAATGATGATTGGGATCAAGAATGGTGCCACGGTATAATGAAAATTATAAAGAAAGCAGAGGAGCTGCACATTAATTGGTCACTATATAATTCCGAAAACAGGAGAAGAATAATGGACAATTATATTGATGTAATCAAACAATGTGCTAATAAATTCAATTCACCCTGAACATTTTATCATTTAGCTCGTCTCACTACTTTATTCATTTTGCGTAGCAAAATGCTTTTCTTTAAAGGGGTTAACCAGTCGAAACACATAACCCCATTTAAATGATCATTTTCATGCTGAATGCATTTAGCTAATATTCCTGTAACATCAATGGATTTTTGCTCACCGGAAAGATTAGTGTATTCAACTTTGACGTTAGTAAAACGATCAACTTCAACTAGCAATCCAGGCAATGATAAACATCCTTCTTTTGATTTTATTATATCTCCATATCCTTCAACAACAGGATTGATAAAAACCATCGGTGCTGTACCATCGGGAGATACATCAAGTACAAACATTCTCTTGTTTATTCCCACCTGAGGAGCTGCCAGCCCGATGCCATTTTTCACATACATTTTAGCCAACATTTTAGTGGCAATTGTGTGTATTTCAGGCGTAATTTCTCCAATATCAACACACTTTGCGGATAAACATGAGTTTGGATATGTTACTAGTGTTAAATTCATCAATGGTCTCCTATAACCTTTTCTTCTAATAGTTTTTTAATTTCATCACTATATTCGGATGACATGGAAAATGATATCATATCTTCTTTGGTAACATTAATGTGTTTTCCCTGATGTTTAAGCTCCACTTCTAATCCTTGTGCGAAATTTTCAACATCAGACTCAAAACACATAGTTAAATCAGAAATGCGAGCAATCTTTTCGAGAACATTATTAACTGTTACTCTAAACGGAAATACAGTACAAAAAATAATATCACATATTGTAGTGACATCTTGTTTAGTACAAAAATGTTGTTTTATTATAGATTTGCCAAAAAAGGCAGTAGCTCTTGCTACGTTTAACGAGTCTGGCAAAACACCAAAACTATGAAGAACGTCATGAAACATACAAGCCAAAAAAAGATTCCGTCTTTCTTGTTTTGAACATTTATAATGCATGGCTATTTTATCCGCATTTAGTGTCATTGCAAAAATATGATTGAGATCGTGATATAAGACTTTAGATGAAGATTCTCGTATCCATTCGTTTAAGTCATGTAAATATGAGTTTAAAATAGCTGAACCATCTTCGTCACCATATAGCTCTTTGCAAAGATTGGTTATCTTGTTTAATCTATCATGTCTATTTCCAGGTCTAATGCCAAACATAGCATCTCGTATATGCAATAGCTCCACTGTCATGTTAAATTCTCCGAAAATATTGTAGAACACATTTTATTGAAATGTTGACAAGAATCAGTTATGATTACACCACCACAAGAACATTTCCATTGGGAACTTCTAACGTATTCTTTTTTTGAATGTAGATACAAATCATAATACATTAATTTCATTGTATTGTTGCATATAGGACATTGAGGACCGTAATCCTTTCCACGAGATGTTGAAATAGATGTGGCTCGTTCAACGATATCATATTCAAACTTCATGGCAACTTTCCAACTGTATGTATTTTTAATATAATACATTATTTTGATTTGTATAAAAACAAAAATGCCCCATTATGGGGCATTTTTGTTTATTTAATATCACTTAACTTCACATTGTCCACCAGCACACGCTGCTTCACCAGATAGATTAGTGTTGTCTTGCTCTTCGATGACTCTTGTTAAATCAATTGCAGATAAATGTGTCATCATTTCATTATAACGATCTTCAGATATATCTTCAAACGGAGCTTGAATATATGTGCCACCATCATAAGGCAACACAGAAATTCCATTGAAGTTATTTCTATTTTCCCACATCCACTTGCCTACCTTTTCCCACTCATCATCTTTTACACTAATAGTACAGCTAACATTATGGGTGTTAGGTCCTTTTCTATGTCCAGATTTTACCCAGTCAATGTTAAATCGCTTAACACGCTCCAACAACTGCATTGGATCTTCAGTACGCAATATGCTTCCTTTTGGAGCACGTTGTGGAATCTGAATCACAGCCTGTTCGTTGGGGCGGAAATATTCATCTTCAACCAACTCAGGATGATTTTTTGCCAAATATGGATAAATGCTTTCGTTTTTACCAACACGAATTCTACGAATGTAGTGTGTATTATGCCATGCATGGATTCCGCTCGCTGACCCCAACACACAACTACTGGTGTTGTGTGTTACCACGCCATTTTGAAGTTGATAGCTGTGTGTGTTTGCTACTTCTAGGTCAACTGTTGCACCTATTGATCCTTTTGTTATTTTCTTAATTTTCATAGTTATTATACCTGTGTGTTGTGTTGGAATTTTTGTTTAAAGTCTAACAGTATGTTTTGATTTATAAAATCAATGGTGTTTTGAATAGAAAATACGATGTTATTAATATTATCCATATGTTATCCCTCAAAAGAAATTAAATCATCCTTTTCAGTTAACTCATCAGCTCTCTTCCATCCATCTTGAGTTAAAAATTTATGGTTAGGAGTACAACGTACAATTACCCCATCTTCCATTTCTATTTCCAAGACTTCTTCCACACCGTTGTTAAATAGACGAGTAACTTGTTGCAATTCATTATTAGAATCATATACAAACAATTCTTCCCTTACATTATGAAATCCCAATTCACATTTTTCATAATCCAATCCATTTAGAGTGAAAATGTTCGCTAACGACATCATTCCCTTATTAGTTTTAATTATGCTATCCGGTGATAGACAACCAGCAGGCTTCACGGTGGTAGAACGAGCAGCGACGTTAATACCAATTATTTCAGCAACACGCTTGTTTTCATCTTTCACTACGTTAGCCGCTTCTTTCAAATCATATTGCAGCACAGCACCCGAACCAATGCCTGTCATTCCAACTCCAATCAATGCATCCTTTTCAGTTGCCTGCTTCCACACATCTCTCAAATAATGGAAATCAGTATAACCTGCCTGCAAAGTACCAACAAAAGCTGCGGCTTTCGCTCGTTCATTTAAATCTTCTTGCGATTCAATATCAGAAACATTTAGTTCACACAGATTACAGAACTGGTATGGTCTGAGAGCAATTTCACAGCAAGGATTCGATCCGTAATCCTTATCGTTGGAAAAATATACACCAGGTTCACCGCTATGGGAAGCTACAACCTTTTCCCACAGACCAAAAAACGATTCTTCTGTTGCCATGTGGCGTATAATAACAGCACTATTGTTTGCTCTACCGCGCTGAGGATTAGATTCCCACCAATTTCCGTGCTTGCAAGTTAACATATCTTCATCGTCCATACTAAACAATGAAATTAATGCTGCACGTCTGATTCCGCCAGCTAAAACCGCGTCTGCAATAAAACACATAATGTCATGTGCTTCTATTGGTGACAGCTTGGACCCAACTGGCTTAGAATCGAGCACTTTTTTGATGTTATGGATTGCATCTTTTAATGGTTGAGGACCTGGGGCTTTGCCGCCAGAAGTAATCAACATTGCTCCCTTTGGACGAATATCACGATAATCAAAAATTGGGTTAGATTTACCGTGAAAATATGCTTCAAACAATACTTTAATTGCATCCGACCAACCTTCGATAGAATCTCCGACTAAAAATCTACGATTTGTTTTTAGTGTGCCTTTTATTGCAGGCAATTTTTCAACATGATGTCGTTGAACAGAATAACCACAGCCTGTTCCACCCAACAGCAAAAACATAGTTTCAGAAAACGAATAGATGCTGTCAACCGGAAGATATGCACAGTTAAAAATACGATTGGGAGACAACTCAATAGGGATCCCGCCAAACTGGAGTGATCTCATTGACGGCAATACTTTTTTCGTCATAATGAAACGTTGATATACATCTTGTATTTCTTTCTTCAATATGGGATACTTACGAATATGCATCGCCATATTTCTCTCACAAATTTCTTCCCACGTCTCTCGACGTTTTATTTCTGGAATATATCGTGCATATTTCATGTACACAGTGATATCGGAAAGAATATTTGCTGATAGAGATAATTTATTAGACATGGAGTTCTCCTTATTATTTTTTGAAATTATATGATTACCGCGAAAATTAAACAACATTTGACCTTAGGGAATTCTATTTATAATCCCTCTATTTTTCTTGCTTGGTCTTTCTAAAAGGGCTGGTATACTGCGGCTTAGCAGCTGGTTCTTGTTTTGAAACGACTGGTTCTTGTTTTGAAACGACTGGTTCTTGGTTGTCAGTTTTAGATCCTTTTGTTTTTTTAATTTTTTGTCGTTGAGAAATTACTTGCTTTCCAACCATATAACAATACACATATTCAAACAAGTCGCTTTGCTCATCTAAAAAAATTCCTCGAAGAGATTCTTTCCCCGCGACCTCACGTTGTTGTCCAATCGTGTTACATATTTCCACTAATTGTTGTTTTTGTTCATCCGTGAGAAAAACTTTAACATCGGTAGTATCAATTACTATATAATCCGCAGTCGCATTAACTGATTTTTTCATTCCATATCTCTCAACACTTCAACTAATTTCATATTATCCGACATATACATACTAGAACAATTTAAACAGTTCAATTCAACTATTGATGGCGGTAGATCAAAACCGTCTGTCAATATTAAATCCATAACATAAGTATTTACTGTTCGGTTTACACCAGGATTGCTTATTATATTAGCAAACGATTGTGCCCATTTTTGGAAATAAATAAGATGTTCGGTGGTAGGAATAGGTATTTGCTTCCGATTCATTCCGTATATAGATCCTGTTATAAATTTGCCATTAATAATAAATGATCGATACTCATACATCATTTTAATATTATCAATTGGCTTAGCAAACAAAACCGTGCAATCAAAATAAGGATTATTTAAAACGTTACTATGCATTTGCGAATCAATAAATTGTTTAAAGGTTGTTCCTGTTTTTACAACACCAGCATTAAACCATTTAAGATCGGAGGACGGTTTGACAAAAGTAGGAACAGAGAAAGAACTATGGTTGATTGCTTGCTTATACGGCAAAAACTTAAACGATTTATTAAGAAAACATGGCTTCAATAATGGAATCATACTTAAATGAAAAAAATCAAATTGATCAGGATCATAAAAATACCCACTCTTTAATTTGTTTTTAACTAATGAGGTAGTATATGAATCCAATAATTGATTTTTTTCACCTATCATGCATGTTATTTGGTGGTATACCGCCACATCTAGTAGCATATTAATACCAGAATTACATACTATTTTGTCCGCTTTCAGCAATAAATCAACATCTTGTGTATTTTTAAAAACATATGTATTAACAAATGGAAGATATTTCAAAAATATTATATCTTTATAGCTGTTTGCTATAAGACATGCAAACATAAAATCATCTTCCATTGTCGTCTCTTGAATAACAAACACAGTCATTCTTGAATACCTCCTCTATCGAGCACATCTTGCAATTCGTTAATAGCTTTCAGCAATTCTTTATCAGTGCCATTTTGTTGTATGTTGAAAATTAAATCATCTTCCGTCATAAAAAAACCAAAATGTTGGAAACAATTTACATGTGCTTTAATTCCCGTAGA
>JACCDN010067886.1_pt1 | contig 68516 bp, 76 predicted proteins | sample 7441691 | NCBI WGS metagenome assembly JACCDN01 (sample SAMN15323439, study PRJNA562643) | freshwater metagenome | isolation source: river surface water | place: USA:Blue River Watershed | collected 2017-08-16
ACTTTTCGGTGTGGAACTGACCGGTCTTACCGGTGATGCCCTGGGTGATGACTTTGGTGTCTTTGTTAATCAGGATAGACATTCAGTGCTCCTTACTTGACCGCAGCAACGATCTTGGTGGCGGCTGCGGCCATGGAATCGGCAGCGATGATCGGCAGGCCGGAATCCTTGAGGATTTGCTTGCCCAGATCTTCGTTGGTGCCCTTCATGCGGACAACCAGCGGTACCGACAGGTTAACTTCCTTGGCTGCTGCAACCACACCGGTAGCGATGGTGTCGCAACGCATGATGCCGCCGAAGATGTTGACCAGAATGCCCTTGACCTTCGGGTTCTTGAGCATGATCTTGAAGGCTTCTGTTACCTTCTCGGTCGTAGCACCACCGCCAACGTCCAGGAAGTTGGCCGGCTCAGCGCCGAACAGCTTGATGGTGTCCATGGTAGCCATGGCCAGACCAGCACCGTTCACCAGACAGCCGATGTTGCCGTCGAGCGAGATGTAGGCCAGATCGAACTTCGAGGCTTCGACTTCGTCGGCATCTTCTTCGTCCAGATCGCGCAGTGCAACGATTTCCGGGTGGCGATACAGGGCATTGGAGTCAAAGTTGAACTTGGAGTCCAGCGCAATGATATTGCCTTTGCTATCGCAGTTGAGCGGATTGATTTCCACCAGCGATGCATCGGTGTCCATGTAGCACTTGTAGAGCTTTTGCAGCACATCAGCAGCCTGATCGGCAGACGCGCCTTCCAGACCCACGGCATTGGCGATCTTGAGCGCCTGTGCCTGGCCCAGACCGGTCAACGGATCAACCAGCTCGGTCACGATCTTTTCCGGCGTCTTGTGCGCAACTTCTTCAATATCCATGCCGCCTTCGCTCGAAGCGATCACAGCCACCTTCTGGCTGGCGCGATCGGTCACGATGGAAACGTAGTATTCCTTCTTGATGTCAGCGCCGTCTTCAATATAAAGGCGACGAACCTCCTGGCCTTCCGGGCCAGTCTGGTGCGTTTTCAGCTGCATGCCCAGAATCTGTTCGGCCAGTTCTTTGACTTGCTCGATCGACTTAGCGACTTTAACGCCACCGCCCTTACCGCGACCACCGGCGTGGATCTGAGCCTTGACGACCCACACGGGTCCGCCCAGTTTTTCGGCAGCAGCAACCGCCTCTTCCACTGTGAACGCCGCAATGCCACGCGGGACCGGCACACCAAATTGACGCAAGATCTCCTTGCCTTGGTACTCGTGAATCTTCATGCGCTTTCCTTGCCTTTTATGGTTACGAAGACCGGACGGATACTCCCCCACCCGCCCGACTGTGAACGTAGTGAACCTTTGAACCGAAATCAGACCCCGGGCACCCTCAACAGGGCTTTCCGAAATTGAGCCGGATTTGACAATTTTAGCACGCAGGGGGCGCTGCGCGGTGCCTGAAATTCATAATTACAGACACAATCAAAAGATTGAAAATGAGACCGGAGGCGGCTTCCAGACGCTCAGACCGGGCTGTCAACCTCGCAATAACGAACCGCGATCCCGAATTCCTTACCAATCGCCTCACCGAGCGCCTGAACCCCAAAACGTTCGGTCGCATGGTGTCCGGCCGCCAGGTAGGCCACCCCGGTTTCCCGGGCAAGGTGAACCATCGGCTCAGAGACCTCGCCGGTTACAAAGACATCCACCCCTGCGTCAATCGCCGCCTCAAAATAACCCTGTGCCGCCCCGGTACACCAGGCCAAGCGCTGTACGGGCCTATCCGGGGAATCTGCAAGCACGAAGGGCGCCCGCCCTAGGGCTTTTTCCAGATCGGCCACCAGCGTTTTCACCGTACTCCCCGGCGGCGCTGTGCCGAGACAACCCAGACCCTGCTCACCGAAGACGCCCGTCGGTGTCCAGCCTGCGGCCCGGGCCAGACCCGCGTTGTTACCCAGAAGCGGGTGGGCATCCAAAGGCAGATGATAGGCATAAAGATTCACATCATTCAGCAACAGGGTTTTCAGGCGGTTACGCCGGATGCCCGTGACAGCCCCGCTCTCACCCCGCCAGAACCAGCCATGATGAACCAGAATGGCATCAGCCCCTTCAGCAACTGCCGTATCCAAGAGCCCCTGGTTGGCTGTAACCCCACAGACCAGGGTTGATATCTCGTTTCGACCCTCTACCTGCAGGCCATTTGGGCAATAATCCTTGAAGACCTCAGGGTGTAGTAGATCACTCAGATACTGGGTCAGCGTATCGCGGGTCACGAATGCCATGAGCCCTCCCCTCTGGGTTTAGAGAATCGGCGCACCGTCATCTGCCGATGCCATGGGTTCCGGTTTTGCTTTCGGCTTGATGAACTTAGCCAAAATCAGTCCCAGCTCATAAAGCAGCCAGAGCGGCACGGCGAGTAACACCTGCGACATAATATCGGGCGGTGTAAAGATCGCCCCGATCACAAAGGCGCCGACGATCACATAGGGGCGCCAGGTGCGCAGCTTTTCCAGCGAGACCACTCCCATACGCACCAAGACGATCACAACCACCGGGACCTCAAAGGTCAGCCCGAAGGCCAAAAAGGTCGTCAGAACAAAAGACAGGTATTTGTCGATGTCGGTCATCCACGCAACGCCTTCCGGGGCGATCGCCGCCATGAAGGTAAAAACGGAGGGAAACACCACAAAATAGGCAAATGACATTCCGGCCGCAAAAAGCCCTAGTGAGGCTAGCATGAGCGGAATTGCCAGTGATTTCTCATGCTGGTATAGGCCCGGCGCGATAAACGACCAGACTTGCCAGAGCACCACGGGCAAGGCAATCAGAAAGGCCAGCATGAGAGTCACCTTGACCGGCACCAGAAATACCCCGACCACATCGGTGGCGATCATCTGGCCATCCTGCGGCAGGGCCGCTATCATGGGCTCGGCCAGCAGCGCATACCAGTCGCGCGCCCAGGGGAAAAGGATCAGGAAGACCACCAGCACCGCCAGAGACGCCCGGATCAGTCGGGTCCGCAGTTCCACTAGGTGCTCAATCAGCGTGCCGTGCAGACCCTCTCCTTCGACCGGGCCTTCGATAGCGGGCGGCGGCTCCGCAGGGGCCGCGGGTTTACGTTGAAGGATCTTGGGCAGACGCAGCATGACTAGAAGAGGCGGAATTGATCATCATCCGCCGATACGGGCGGTGTTGCGGATGCCAAGGGTGCCATGGGCGCCGCGGGAGGATTGGTTGATACCGGGGTGCCGGCAGCAGTTACAGCCTTTGTGGCAGCCTTTGTGGCAGCCTTAGTACCAACCTTAGTACCAGCTTTTGTTCCAGCCTCTTTGGCGATCTTGGCGGAGGTACGCTTTCTGGTTTTGGGCGGCGCTTTCACTGCGGCGGGTTCGCCCGGGTCTGGCTCGATCGCTGCAGTCTCCACGACCGAGGATGCGGTTGCGTCCAGTTCGGCCACGGCATCCAGCAGCGCCGTTTGCTGATCAAGTGCTTCTTTCTTCAGGGATGACTCGACCACCCGCATGGATTCCTGCATGGACTGCACGGTGGTCTCCATTTCATGCTGCAGGCGGCGGATTTCTTCAAACTCGACTTCACGATTGAAATCGCGTTTGATATCGTGGACATAACGCTGCAATCGCCCGGCAAAGCGGCCGATATTGCGCGCAACGCCAGGTAAACGCTCAGGGCCAATGACCACGAGCGCCACGACAGCGACGAGAAATATTTCGGTAAACCCGATGTCAAACATAGGCAGGACCTGAGAGACGCGCGCCAAGTGCCTGAGGCACCGGCGCCGATCAATCAGTTCTTGGTGTGCTCGCCTTCAATGGTACGACCCGCAGGTTGACCTTGTGCCGGTTCGCCAGCAGCAACAGCAGGCTTGGTGGCTTCGCCCTCGCCTTCCTTCATGCCATCCTTGAAGCCTTTGACGGCGCCCCCGAGATCCTGGCCCACATTACGCAGCTTCTTGGTGCCAAAAATCAGCAGAACGATGACCAGAACAATCAGCCAGTGCCAGATACTGAACGAACCCATAGCTTGAACTCCCTAATACGGTAAAAAATCTTAACTTACTGAATTGCTGAAAAATCAGTCCTGACGCTTGAGCATCGGACCAACCGGCTGATCACCGCCCACGATATGGGCATGCAGATGCGGCACTTCCTGGCACCCGATCTCACCGTTGTTAATGATGACACGGAATCCACCCGGACTGCCTGCTTCAGCAGCCAGTTTACCGGCAATTCCCAGGATGCGCCCAAGGGCCGCCTCATGTTCAGGCGTCGCCTCCTGCAGCGAGCGCAAATGCAGCTTGGGAATCACCAGGATATGCACCGGGCGCTGCGGGTGGATATCGTGGAAGGCGTAGACCAGATCGTCCTCATAAATCTTCTTAGACGGGATCTCTCCGGCGACGATCTTACAAAAAATGCAATCAGCACTCATCAGGCAACCCCTCAGGCGGTCCGCGACCGTTTTTCGTCAATACCCGAAATCCCCTCGCGGCGATGCAGCTCCTGAAGAATATCGTCGGCCGACATATCAAAAAATGCCATGAGCACTAGGATGTGATACACCACATCGGTGGCCTCATTGACGATGGGCAAGCGCTTGCCGTCCTTGGCCGCCATAATCAGCTCGGCCGATTCCTCACCGATCTTCTTGAGAATGGCATCGGGCCCCTTGGCAAACAGGGAGGCCGTGTAAGACGAAGACGGGTCGGCGTTACGGCGCGCCAGTAGCGTTTCGCTCAGGCGGTTGAGCACTTCAAGTGTGCCAGCTTTCATTGATACATCTCCTTAGGGTCACGCAGCACCGGCTCAACAGCATGCCATTGCTCACCGATCAGGGAATAGAAGAAACAGGATTGCCGGCCCGTATGGCAGGCAACCCCACCCTGCTGTTCCACGAGTAATAGTAACGCGTCCCCGTCACAATCGGTCCGCAGGGCACGCACCAGCTGCTCGTTGCCGGACTCCTCACCCTTGCGCCAAAGTTTCTGGCGCGACCGCGACCAGTAAACCGCCTTGCCGGTTTCCACTGTCAGCTCGAGGGATTCGCGATTCATCCAGGCCTGCATCAGCACGACCCCGGAATCGATATCCTGAGCGATCGCCGCGATGAGCCCTTCGTCGTTAAAGCACAGGGCATCAAGCCAGTATAGATCGGGGTTCAGGTCTTTGCTCATAAATTACAGACGGACAGGAATGCCCCGCTCCTTCATATAGGTTTTCGCTTCCTGCACCGTGTGCTGGCCGAAATGGAAGATCGACGCCGCCAACACGGCAGACGCATGGCCTTCGCTCACCCCATCCGCCAGATGCTGCAGGGACCCGACACCACCACTGGCAATCACCGGCACGGGCACGGCATCCGAGACCGCCCGGGTCAGCGCCAGATCGAATCCTTCACAGGTGCCATCACGGTCCATACTGGTCAGCAGAATCTCACCGGCGCCATACTCGGCCATCTTGCAAGCCCAGGCCACCACATCCAGGCCCGTGGCCTTGCGCCCGCCATGGGTAAAGACTTCCCAGCGGCCCGGGGCAACCTGTTTGGCATCAATCGCTACGACGATGCATTGCGAACCCACCTTGTCTGAGGCCTCACGCACCAGCTCGGGTCGATCCACCGCAGCGGTATTGATCGAGACCTTGTCGGCACCGGCATGCAATAGGCGTCGCACATCGGCAACCTGGCGCACACCCCCGCCCACCGTCAGCGGAATAAACACCTGGGCCGCACAGGCTTCGACCACCTCGAGAATGATGTCGCGCTGATCCGAACTGGCCGTGATGTCCAAAAAAGTGAGCTCATCGGCCCCTTGCGCATCGTAACGGCGCGCGATCTCTACCGGGTCACCGGCATCCCGCAGGCCCACAAAATTGGTCCCCTTCACCACGCGACCGGCGGTCACGTCCAGACAGGGAATGATGCGCTTGGCCAGCATCTCGGATCAGGCACGCAGGCCGGCAGACTTGCCCAGCTTATCGGCTTCGGCCTGAGCTGCAGCCAAATCGAGCGAGCCGTCATAAATGGCGCGGCCGGCAATCACACCTGTCACACCATCCTCTTCGACAGCGCACAGGGCCGAAATATCGCTCATATTGGTCAGGCCACCGGAGGCGATGACCGGAATCTTGAGTGCCTGCGCCAGCTTCTTGGTGGCTTCGACGTTAATCCCCGAGAGCATGCCATCACGACCGATGTCGGTGTAGATAATGGCTTCAACCCCGTAGTTTTCAAACTTCTGTCCCAGGTCGATCACATCATGGCCGGTAATTTTCGACCAGCCATCCACGGCCACCTTCCCGTCTTTAGCATCAAGACCCACAATAATGTGTCCCGAAAAGGCTGTGCAGGCATCCTGCAGAAAGCCCGGCGTTTTGACCGCCGCCGTGCCAATGATCACATAACTGATCCCTAGGTCGAGATAACGCTCGATGGTATCCAGATCCCGGATCCCGCCGCCGAGCTGCACCGGAATGCGCTCTTCGACCACCTCTAGGATGCTACGCACCGCATCATCATTCACCGGCTTACCGGCAAAGGCACCATTCAAATCCACCAGATGCAGACGGCGGGCGCCCTGGTCGAGCCATACCTGAGCCTGGGCTGCCGGGCTATTGTTGAAGACAGTAGCATCTTCCATGAGGCCCTGCTTCAGGCGAACGCACTGGCCGTCTTTAAGGTCAATTGCAGGAATGATCAGCATGATGAGTAGTCAATAAACGTCGGATCAGAAAATCACACAGACACCGCGGGTGTCCAGCTCACAAAATTACGAAGCAGTTGCAGCCCGTCGCGCGCACTCTTTTCAGGGTGGCACTGGATGGCAAAAATATTGTCGCGTGCTACCGCCGTAGTAAAGGTCACGCCGTAATCGGTTTGCCCCACGACCAGCGCCGGATTAGCCGGCACCACGTGATAGCTATGCACAAAATAGAAGAATGCCTGGTCATCAATTCCGGCCCACAGCGGATGCGGTAACTGGGTCACCCGAGACTGCCTCACCTGATTCCAGCCCATGTGCGGCACCTTCAGGCGCTGACCATCAGCACCCTTCATGTCACCCGCAAAACGCTTAACCTGCCCGGGGAGAATCCCCAGACCCGCGGCATTGCCTTCTTCGCTATGTTCAAACAGCATCTGCAGGCCAATGCAGATGCCCAGAAAAGGCTTGCTGGCGGCCGCGGTGACGACCGCCTGACGCAAGTTACGCGCATCCAGCTCGGCCATGCAGTCGCGCATGGCGCCCTGCCCCGGGAAAACGATCCGGTCGGCTGACTCAACCACATCGGGGGTCGAAGCCAGCATCACCTCAGCGCCTTCCGCACCAGCAACCACGTGGCGCAATGCCTGCTCGACCGAGCGCAGGTTGCCCATGCCATAGTCGACAATAGCAATGCGGTTGGTTTGCGTCATGAGCTGTTTATTCCGAGCCGATACCGATCAGGTTGCTGCACAATCGCGCAATCAGAGCGACCCCTTGGTCGACGGAATCACATTACCCTGGCGGGCATCCGGCGCAATCGCCATGCGCAAGGCGCGACCAAAGGCCTTGAACACCGTCTCGGCCTGGTGGTGCGCATTCTCCCCACGCAGGTTATCGATGTGCAGCGTCACCTTGGCATGGTTCACAAAGCCATGGAAGAATTCCGAGAAAAGATCCACATCGAACTGGCCGATCCAGGCACGCTTAAACGGCACCTCCATCACCAGCCCCGGGCGACCGGAAAGATCGATCACCACGCGTGAGAGCGCTTCGTCTAGCGGCACATAGGCATAGCCGTAGCGCACAATACCCTTCTTGTCGCCGACCGCTGCGGCAAAGGCCTGCCCCAGAGTGATCCCGATGTCTTCCACAGTATGGTGTGCATCAATGTGCAGATCGCCGGTGGCTTTAACCGTCAGATCAATCAAACCATGGCGAGCAATCTGATCCAGCATGTGATCCAGAAACGGCACGCCAGTGGCTAGGTCGGCCTTGCCCGTGCCGTCGAGATTAATGCTGACGGTAATCTGGGTTTCGAGGGTATCGCGCTGAATGGTCGCTTGACGCATGGTTGAGCCGTTCGGGTGACGTTCGAATAAGTTGGCACCATGATACCATCGCAACGCCTCTGCCAACCCCACTGCGCCTGATTGAAAGCCCTTACCGCATGAGCCGTTTCTGGAGCCCGATTGTCCACAAGCTGACCCCCTACACCCCGGGGGAACAGCCCAAAATCGCCAATCTGATCAAACTCAACACCAACGAGTGCCCTTACCCGCCCTCGCCCAAGGTGCTGGAGGCTATCCGCGCTGCAACCAACGGCGACCTGCGTCTCTATCCGGATCCGGATTCCACCGCGTTGCGCCAGGCCATTGCGGACTATTACAACATCGGTCGTGATCATGTTTTTGTCGGCAACGGCTCCGACGAAATCCTGGCCTTCGCCTTCCAGGCGCTACTCAACCAGAACGGACCACTGGTCTACCCGGACATTACTTACAGCTTCTACCCGGTATATTGCCAGCTCAATGGCATCACCGCCCAGACGGTTCCGCTCAAAGATGACTTCTCGCTGGACCTCGAGACCATTCCTAACGATGCCGGCGCCGTCATCTTCCCGAACCCGAACGCGCCCACTGGCCAGTGCGTCAGCCTCGATGCCATCAGCCATTTATGCCGCCGCATGCCCGACCAGGTCATCGTGGTCGATGAAGCCTATGTCGATTTCGGTGCCGAAACGGCTGTGCCGCTTATCAAAGACTTTCCCAACCTGCTGGTCGTGCAAACCTTCTCGAAATCGCGAGCTCTGGCTGGCCTACGCGTGGGCTTTGCCATCGGGCAGCCCGAACTGCTTGCCGGGTTGGAACGGGTCAAGAACAGTTTCAACTCCTACCCCGTTGATCGTCTGGCCAGTGCCGGTGCCATTGCCGCGATTAAAGACCGCGCCGGTTTTGGGCATGACTGCCAGCGTATTATCGAATCACGTCAATGGCTGACCGCAGAACTTGCAGCACTCGGTTTTGAGGTCGTGCCTTCCCGAGCCAATTTCGTTTTCGTGCGCCACCCGAAACACGATGCGGGAGAACTGGCTTTGGCACTTCGTAATCGTGCAATTCTAGTGCGCCACTTCCGCTTACCACGCATCGATCAGCACCTACGCATCACCATCGGCACGCGGGAAGAGTGCGATGCGCTGGTGAAGGCGCTGACCGAAATCCTCTAAACGACGCCGGTGATCCCGGCAATAGCACCAAGCAAAATCAGCCAGAGCGGGTGAACTTTCGTTCTCATATTCAGTAAAACAGTCGCAGCGACCAACAGCAGGCTGATCCAGCCCGCCTCGGCCGAGCGGACGATCAATACACCCGACGCGAGCACCAGGCCGACTGCCATGGGTGCCACACCTAGCTGAATCGCGGCCCGACCGCGCCAGTGTTGCAGGCGATCCCAGTGTTTGAAGAGCAAGCCGACGAGCAGGCTCATGGGAAGACACATGCCCAGGGTCGCCGCCAACGCACCGGGCCAACCCGCCACATGCTGCCCGATAAGGGTCACAATCAGCACATTCGGCCCCGGCGCCGCCTGCGCAATTGCAAACAGGTCCGTAAAGGTCTGGGCGGTCATCCAGCTGTGTTCGGTCACCGCAATCCGGTACAGCTCGGGGATCACTGCCGTAGCCCCGCCAAAGGAGACAAAAGCCAGGAAGAAAAAGCTCGTAAAGAGTTCAAGCAGCAGGATCATGAGCGCACCTGCGGCGAGATGGATTCACGGCTCAGGCGCCACCAGCTTAGGCCGACAGACACGACCGCCCCACCGATCATGACCTGGGGTAAGGGCCAGTGCAAAATCGCCAAGGCAACGAAGACCAACCCGGCAATGGGCAGATAGACGCGCCGTTGTTTCAGGTTGGATCCCATCCGGATGCCCGTCGCGATGATCAGCCCGGCGCCGACCAGAGTCACACCATGCAACATGGATTGAACGAAAGGCAACTCTCCGTAAACCACATAGAGCAAGCCCAGCAAGAGCACGATGAACACGGGGGCAATCATGAGCCCGAGGGCGCCAGCCAGAGCGCCACGCCAGCCACAAAACCGGACACCAACGGCAACCGCCAGATTGACGACATTCGGCCCGGGCAAAAACTGGCACATGCCCAGCAAAATGTTGAATTGTTCGGCCGTCAGCCAACGCCGGGTATCCACCAGCATACGGCGCGCCCAGGGCAACACACCCCCGAAGCCGCAAAGGCCGACATAGGCAAAACCGCGGAATAAGGCCGTTGGCCCGGGTACCGCCCGAACCGGGGCCAACGGTGGATTAGTGTCCGAGGCGGAAGTCTGCAGATCGGGCATGCGCCGTCAGCCCCTCGCCTTCAGCCAGTGCCGATGCCACACGCCCTAGCGTCTGGGCACCCGCCTGTGAAACCTGAATCAGGCTGCTGCGCTTCTGGAAGTCATACACGCCCAGGGGCGACGAGAACCGGGCGCTCCCTGACGTCGGCAACACATGGTTCGGGCCGGCACAGTAATCACCCAGCGATTCGGAACTGTATGCCCCCATGAAGATCGCGCCGGCATGACGAATCAGCGGTAGCAGTGCCTGAGGATCGGCGACAGACAATTCCAGATGCTCCGGGGCAATCCGGTTACTGATGGCACAGGCCTCGGCCAGATCTTTCACCTGAATGAGCGCCCCACGGTCGGTGAGTGAGGTACGAATAACATCCGCCCGCGGCATCTGCGGCAACAGTCGTGAGATGCTTTCAGCCACGGCATCCAGATAGGCAGCATCGGGGCTAATCAGAATGGATTGCGCTAGCTCATCGTGCTCGGCTTGCGAAAAGAGATCCATCGCGACCCAATCCGGCGGCGTGGCGCCATCGGCAATAATCAGGATCTCAGAAGGGCCGGCAATCATGTCGATGCCGACGGTACCAAAGACGTGGCGTTTGGCATTGGCCACATAGGCGTTGCCCGGTCCCACAATCTTGTCGACCTGCGGGATGGTCGCTGTGCCATAAGCCAGCGCCCCGACTGCCTGAGCACCGCCAATGGTGAAGACCCGATCCACACCGGCAATTGCTGCCGCGGCCAGTACCAGCGGGTTACGTTCGCCACCGGGTGTCGGTACGACCATGATCAGCTCGCCCACGCCGGCCACCTTGGCCGGAATGGCATTCATCAGTACGGATGAGGGGTATGCTGCCTTACCACCGGGCACGTAGAGTCCCACCCGGTCCAGCGGGGTCACACGCTGGCCAAGTACCGTGCCATCGGCTTCGGTATAGGTCCAACTTTCGGCGCGTTGCCGTTCATGGAATGCGCGAACCCGTTGTGCCGCAGTTTCCAGTGCTGCACGTTGTTCACCTGAAAGCGATGCCAGGGCTTTGTCCAGCTCTGAGCGAGGCAGTTCCAACTGGTGCGCATCATGTATATCTAGCCTATCAAACTTGCGGGTGTAATCCAGTACCGCTGCATCACCACGCTGGCGAATATCGGCGAGGATATCGAGCACGGTGCGCTCAATGCTGGCATCCTGCTCAGCCTCCAGCGTCAGCAACTGAGTGAGCTGCTCATCAAAGTCTGGTGTAGCGGTCGAAATGCGGCGAATCATGGCAATCTCACCCCGTCTATTGCGCCGACTGGCGCGCTACGGCGCCCTCAAAGTCGGCGAGCATGCGCTGCAGGCGATCGTGCTTGAGCTTGAGTGCGGCCGGATTCACCACTAGGCGCGATGAGATCGGCATCACCTCTTCCACCGCGATCAGATTGTTAGCGCGCAGCGTGTTGCCCGAGGAGACCAGGTCGACGATGGCATCTGACAAACCCACGAGTGGACCGAGCTCCATGGAACCATAGAGCTTGATCAGATCAATGTGCACACCCTTAGCCGCAAAGTGGTCCCTTGCGATATTGACGTATTTGGTCGCTACCCGTAAGCGGCTCCCCGGTTTTACAGCATCAGCGTAATCAAACCCTTCAGACACGGCGACCATCATCTTGCATTTGGCAATCTGCAGATCCAGCGGCTGATAGAGCCCCTGCCCGCCATGCTCGATGAGTACATCCTTGCCTGCCACACCCAGATCGGCTGCGCCGTATTGCACATAGGTCGGTACATCGGTGGCGCGCACAATCACGATCCGAACATCCGGATCCTGGGTCGGCAGAATGAGTTTGCGTGAGGATTCCGGATCTTCGGTTGGCAGAATTCCGGCCGCTTCAAGCAGCGGCAGGGTTTCTTCAAGAATGCGCCCTTTGGAAAGGGCGATCGTGATGCCGGCGGTATTACTCGTCACAGCGCATACTTTCGTTGCAAAAACCCTATTCTAGCGGACGCGGCGAACCGATGCCCCCAGACGGGCCAGTTTTTCCTCGATCCGCTCATAGCCCCGATCCAGGTGATATATCCTTTCGATGAGCGTTTCACCCTGAGCGGCCAGCCCGGCAATCACCAGTGCAGCCGAAGCACGCAGGTCGGTTGCCATAACGGCCGCCCCCTGAAGCTTTTCGACCCCGGTCACAGCGGCGGAATTGCCATCGATATGAATATTGGCACCCAGGCGCATGAGCTCAACCGCATGCATGAAGCGATTCTCGAAGATGGTTTCCTTGATGATCGACGTGCCTTCCGCCAGGCAGTTCACTGCCATGAGCTGTGCCTGCATATCGGTCGGGAAGGCCGGATAAGGCGCTGTGCGAAACGACACCGCCTTGAGTCGTGCCGGTGCCTTCAATGCAATGTGTTGTCCATCACCCGTGATTTCGCAACCAGCTTCAACAAGCTTGGCGGTTACCGCATCAAGATAGGCGGCCGACGTACCCTGAAGCACCACGTCACCCCCCGTGATCGCGGCAGCACACAAATAGGTTCCCGTTTCGATACGATCTGGCATCACGGCATGTTCGGCGCCGTGCAGCGCCGGGACACCCTGGATCACGATGCGATCCGTCCCCGCCCCTTCGATTTGGGCGCCCATGGCGATCAGGCAGTTGGCCAGATCGACAACCTCTGGTTCACAAGCGGCGTTCTCGATGATGGTCTCCCCCTGCGCCAGGGTCGCAGCCATCATGAGGTTCTCAGTCCCGGTCACGGTAACCATATCAGTACAGATTCGCGTACCTTTGAGGCCACCTCCCGGTGCCTTGGCGTGGATATAACCAGCCTCGACATGCACCTCGGCACCCATGGCCTGCAGGCCTTTGATGTGCTGATCGACCGGGCGCGCACCAATCGCACAACCACCCGGCAACGAGACCTTGGCCTGCCCCCAGCGCGCGACCAGTGGGCCCAGTACCAGAATCGAGGCACGCATGGTTTTGACGAGCTCGTACGGTGCTGTGGGATCAGTCAGACCGTTGGCATCCAGCGTGACGCCCGCTTCCGCGCCATCCAGCGTGGATGACACGCCCATATTGGTGAGCAGACGGATCATCGTCGCCACATCATGCAGATGCGGCAGATTGGTCAACACCAGCGGCTCACGCGTCAGCAGGCTGGCACACAGAATCGGCAGCGCGGCGTTCTTGGCACCCGAGATCTTGATCTCACCCTGCAGACGGCTACCGCCCTGAATTAAGAGTTTATCCACGGTTGGCCCACTCCTCCGGGGTCAGCGTCTGCATGGTCAAGGCATGCACCAGCTCATCGCGCATGGCATCGCCCAGCGCCCCGTAAACCGCCTGATGGCGGCGTACCCGCGGCAACCCCGCAAAGGCCTCGCTCACGATCAGCAATTCAAAATGACGGCCATCGCCATCCAACACCAGATGTTGCACCGGCAGTTTGGCGCGCAGCGCCGCTTCAATGTCTTCTAGGCGAACCATGATTCTTTCCATCAGGTGCGTAGCTTGTAGCCACGCACCAGTAATCCAAAACTTAACAGGCCGATTCCCACAGTAAAGACTGTCGCCACCCCCAGACTTAACCAAGGTGACGCATCCGATACGGCAAAGAAGCCGAAGCGAAAACCATCAATCAGGTAGAACACCGGATTGACTCGGCAAACCGTCTGCCAAAACTCAGGGAGTGATTGTACCGAGTAGAAGACCCCCGATAACATGGTGAGGGGCAGAATCAGAAAATTCTGGAAGGCCGCCAGCTGATCGAACTTTTCGGCCCACATACCGGCAATAAGCCCCAGACTCCCCATCAGGGTACCGCCCAGCACCGTGAAAACCAGCACCCAGAGCGGCTGGGCAATGCTTAAACCACCGACCCAGGAAGTCGCAACCAGCACCCCGGCCCCCACCACGGCCCCGCGAATGGTCGCCGCCAGCAAATAGGCAACAAAAAACTGGGCATTGGAGATGGGTGTCAGCAGCACAAAAACCAGGTTTCCCGTAATCTTGGACTGGATGAGTGAGGACGAGCTGTTGGCAAAAGCATTCTGCAGCACGGACATCATCACCAGCCCCGGGATCAGGAAGGCGGTATAGCGCACACCATGCACCTGCACATGGTTATCCAGCACCTGCGAAAAGATCATCAGATACAACAGGGCCGTGAGCACGGGGGCGCAAACCGTCTGGAAGCCCACCTTCCAGAAGCGAAGCAGTTCCTTGCGCAGCAGGGTCAGAAAGGCCGTCATGAGCGGCCTGCCCCGAGTACCGGTTCACCCATGAAACTGAGAAAGGCTGTTTCCAGATCCGGCGGCTCAATTCGCATGTCCTCGAGCGTACAGCCGGATTCGCGCAAGGCCGCTAGCACGGATTCGATCTCGGCCAGCGCATCCAGGTGCCACGCCCAGGTATGCGGCACATCAGGGATGGGCTTGGCCAGCCGTTGTAACAGGGGGGGCAGGATGCTCCCGGCCCCCAGACGCACCGTGAGCCGATGCTGGGCAAACTGGCGGATCAGGGTCTCCGTCTTTTCCAGGGCGCAGATCTCGCCATCACGCATCAGGGCCAGGCGACCGCAGAGTTCTTCGGCCTCTTCCAAATAATGGGTGGTCAGAATAATCGTGTGGCCATCGCGGTTCAATCGACGAATGAACTGCCAGAGACCCTGGCGTAATGCCACATCCACCCCGGCGGTTGGCTCATCCAGAATAATCACCGGTGGCCGGTGCACCAGCGCCTGCGCCACCAGCACCCGGCGTTTCATGCCGCCCGACAGACTACGCATGGACGCATTGGCTTTATCCGACAGATCTAGGGCATCTAGCAACTCATCGATCCAGGGATCATTGTTCAGAAGGTCAAAGTAACCGGATTGCAGGCGGAGGATTTCGCGAACGGAAAAGAACGGGTCAAAGACCAGTTCCTGCGGCACGACCCCCAGCGAACGACGCGCTCCGCGGTAATCGTTGCGGGTATCGTGACCCTGAATATGAATAGTGCCCGTATCCTGCCGACACAAGCCGGCCATGCAGGAAATGAGTGTGGTCTTGCCGGCGCCATTCGGCCCGAGCAGCCCGAAAAATTCACCGGGCTTAATATCCAGATCTACATCCCGCAGCGCGTGGACCCTTGACTGCGCCCGGGACTTGCTGGAGAAGGTCTTTGAAACCTGCCTGACGGCAACTGCCGGAGCACCCACCTCAAACGACCCAGAACAGGGTCTGCAGGCCATACAGGTCACCTAAGGCCTTAAGGCCAGACGGCGCATGGTGCACGGTAACCGTCGCACCCTTGGCCGCGCGGCTGAGCGCAAGCAGCACACTCAGTGCCGAAGAATCTACACGATCAACCGCTTTAAGATCGACATGCATGACCCCCGAGAAACGGTTCAAACCAGCGAGTAATCCCGGCACCTCCGCTGCCGTCATGCTGCCAACGACTTCCAGCAGACCCTCCGGGCTTAAGTGCAGTGCCGACATTCCCATGAATCAGGCCGACTTGGCCTTTTGGCTTGCCTGAAGATTCTTCTCAGACAGTGTCTTGATAAGACCATCAATCCCGTTGGCACGAATTTCCTGGGTAAAGCTCTCGCGATAATTGGTGATCAGCGACACCCCGGCCAGCACCACGTCGTAGACCTTCCAGCTCTCGGTCGATTTCTCGAGGCTGAAGTTCACATCTACCGGCTTACGGCCCGGTTTAATGATTAGAGTTTTGACGACCACCTCATTCTCATCGCCATTCATCTTGAAGGGCAGGTATTCCAGGGTCTGATTCTTGGTGATACCGATAAAGGCATTCGCAAATGTGCGTACCAGCAAGACCCTGAATTCATTCACCAGAGCCTTTTTCTGCTCTGGCGTTGCCTGACGCCAATCCTTACCTACAGCCAATCGTGTCATCCGGTTGAAATCAAAACTGCTGAGCACGGATTTCTCCGCCCATTCGATCAGCTTGCTGGTATCACCCTTCTGCAGGGCGGCATCCTGGTTGACGTAGACGTAGGTTTCCTGCGTGATCTGCTTGACCAACTGATCTGGCGGCACGACATTGGCCAGAGCAACCGGTGCGAACAGGACACAAATGAGTAACGCGATTCGACGCAATAAAGACATCTTCAGACACCCAAAATTATCACATGAGTTCTCATTTTACTGCCGAAGCCCGAGTACGTCAGCAGGCGGGTTACGAAGCCGGGGCAGCCGGCACGTCAGTAGGCGAGGAGACCTTTTTGTCAGTCGCTTCCGGCTCGTCGCCCGGATCATCCAGCACGGGTGGTGGCGCCCCCTCGCGAATGAGGTTGAGGCGGTTCTGCATGAAAGCATCGCGCAGATAGCTGTATTTGTCGGTCGCCGCTTCCTCGATAATCTTTTCAGCCGGGAAAAGATTGGCCCGGGTGTTGATGTAGTTGACACCCCAGGCGGTGTAATAGGCCGTCGGATCGGTGACGACAAAGCTGAGCGGGCTGGCGGCAATATCCGCGGCCCAGCCAAAAGTATCGCGAATATTACTGGGGCCCAGAATCGGCAGAACGAAATAAGGTCCCGACGGGATACCCCAGCGGCCAAAGGTGACACCAAAGTCATTGGTACTCTTGTACCAGCCGGCATTACCCGCCACGTCAAACAGGCCGCCGAATCCGAGGGTGGTGTTGATCAGCACCCGGCCAAAGTCATTGACCGCCTGCTCGCCCCGCCCCTGCAACAGATCATTGATACCGATGACCACATCGCTCAGATTGGAAAAGACGTTGGTCACCAGAATCCGGATCGGCTCGGGGAAGATGAATTCGTAGGTCTTGGCGATCGGCTTGACGATGACCGAATCCAGACCTTCGTTCACAGCAAAGATCGCCCGGTTATAACCTTCCCAGGGATCCTGCGGGTTTTCGTATTCCTCGGCAACAACTACGCCCGACAGTCCGGTCAATAACACCAGACCCACCATGAAGCGTTTCAGGGTCAGACTATTCGGCAGCATCCTTCTTCCCTTCCGAGGCCTTGTTAAACAGGAACTGGCTGATCAGCTTTTCAAGCACGATCGCCGACTGGGTTTTGCTGATTTTGCCACCTGCAGCGAGCATCTGCTCATCGCCGCCGGCATCCAGACCGATATATTGTTCACCCAGCAGACCCGAGGTAAGGATCGAGGCAAAAGTGTCTTTGGGGAACTGGTACTGGCTCTCGATCTTGAGGATGACATTGGCCTCATAGGTCTGGGGATCAAAGCGGATTTCCGCCACCCTGCCCACCACTACGCCGGCGCTCTTGACCGGACCGCGCACCTTGAGGCCACCGATGTTGTCGAAGCGGGCATTGAGTTCATAGGTTTGTACAAAGCCCGAAGCAGAGAAATTGCTCACCTTGAGCGCCAGAAAGAGGATCGCGGCGAAGCCCACAGCCACAAACACGCCAACCCACAGATCCATTACCTTGCGGTTCATCATAAGCCTCGGAACATAAATGAAGTCAGAACAAAATCGAGTGCGAGGATTGCCAATGCCGAGGTTACCACTGTCCGGGTAATGGCACGAGAGACCCCCTCGGCAGTAGGCACCGAATCAAAGCCCTCGAAAACGGCAATCAGGGAAACAGCGACGCCAAAGACAGCGCTCTTGATCATGCCATTGAAAACATCATCCCGGAAATTGACATTGGCCTGCATCTGGGACCAGAACGCCCCCTCATCCACCCCGATAAAGACAACGCCGATCAACCAGCCGCCAAAGATGCCCGCGGCCGTAAAGAGTGCTGCCAGGATTGGCATCGAGATCACCCCACCCCAGAAGCGGGGTGCCATGATCCGCGCCAGGGGGTTCACTGCCATCATGTCCATGGCGGTGAGTTGCTCGGTGGCCTTCATCAGCCCCACTTCGGCGGTCATCGACGATCCCGCCCGCGAAGCAAAAAGTAGACCGGCAACGACCGGCCCCAGCTCACGCACCAGTGAGAGGGCCACCAAGATCCCTAGGGCCTCCGAAGAGCCATAACGCTGCAAGGTGTCATAACCCTGCAAACCGAGCACCAGCCCCACAAACAGGCCGGAGACCAGAATAATGATGAGTGACAGGACGCCGCTCGCAAAGAGTTCGCGCAGCAGCAAACGGGGACGACGGAAGGTTTCTCCGGATTGCGCCAGCATGGCCAAAAAAAATCGGGCAGCAAAGCCCAGGCGCCAGACGCGGTCGATGGTATTGGCACCAATCGTGGAGAAGAAGCGCTCGAGAAAGCCCATCAGGCAGTCTCCGCCAACTGCTTGTCCAGCTCGGGAGCCGGGTAATGGAAGTGAACCGGACCATCCGGTTGAGCGTGAATAAATTGGTAGACGTATGGATCCGTCGACACCCGGATTTCCTCGGGCGTACCCTCACCCACCACGCGACCGGCTGACATAAAGTAGACGTAATCCACAACCGCAAGGGATTCGTGCACATCATGAGTCACCATGACAGACGTTGCCCCAAGAGCATCGGTCAAACGGCGGATCAGCGTAGCGATAATGGATAGCGAGATGGGATCCAGTCCGGTAAAGGGTTCGTCAAACAGGATCAGCTCAGGATCCAGCGCCACTGATCGGGCCAATGCGACCCGGCGGGCCATGCCTCCCGAGAGTTCGGCCGGCATCAGCTGGGCGGCACCACGAAGCCCCACCGCTTCCAGTTTCAAGAGCACCAGATCGCGAATCGCCGACTCCGGAAGCTTGGTGTGCTCGCGCAGCGGGAAAGCTACGTTGTCATAAACCGACAGATCGGTAAATAGGGCGCCAAACTGGAACAGCATGCCCATCCGGCGGCGCATGTTGTAGAGCGCCTTCTGTCCCATGGCAGCCACATTGTGACCGGCGACCCGAACCTCACCGCGCGAGGGCTGGATCTGACCACCGATTAAACGCAGGAGTGTGGTTTTACCGCACCCGGAACCGCCCATGATGGCGGTGAGCTTACCTTTGGGCAGGCGCATATCAACCCCGGAGATCACGGGTCGATCGCCATAGGCAAAATCGACGCCGGCAATTTCAACATAAGGGACAGACATCAGTGCGCGGTTTCCCAGAAAAGAAGCGGAGTGGTGAAACTTATTTGGGTCATTCTACCACCCATGCGCATCGGTCCGATGCCGCCATCTTTGCAAAAAACCAATGAATTGCCGCGCCGAATCCGGTCAGGAGGCAGGCTTCGTTGCTAAAATGACGCAGAATTCACTCAATATTCACAAAAACGACCATGATGCTCTTCCAAGATCTTTATCACAGCCTCGAAAAGGCACGCTGGTCCATGGCTGATGATGTGCCCTGGGACGAGTTTGATGCCAGCAAGCTGACCGAAGAGCAAGCCCTGACCATCAAGTACAACGCCATTACCGAATGGGCGGCGCTGCCGGCGACCGAGATGTTTCTGCGCGACAACCGCGATGACTCCGACTTTAGCGCCTTCATGAGCATCTGGTTCTACGAGGAACAGAAGCACGCCCTGGTTCTGATGGAATATCTCCGCCGATTTCGACCGGATCTGTGCCCGACTGAAGAGGAGCTGCATGCCGTGCGCTTTGAATTTGATCCGGCACCCAAACTCGAGACTCTGATGCTCCACTTCTGTGGTGAGGTGCGTCTGACCCAGTGGTATCGCCGCGCCGGCGAATGGCATACCGAACCAGTGATCAAGAAGATCTACGACCTACTCTCGCGGGATGAAGCCCGCCATGGGGGCGCTTACCTCAAGTACATGAAAAAGGCGTTAGATGCCTATGGCAAGGTAGCGGCTCAAGCGTTTGCCAAGATCGGCGTCCTCATGGCCAGCTCGGCGCGGACCCAGCAGGCACTGCACCCGACCAATCTGCACGTCAACAAATCGCTCTATCCCCAGGATACCGTGCAGAGCCGGATCCCCGATCCGGAATGGCTGGAGCACTGGCTCGATACCCAGATCCGCTTCGACAAGGCATGTGAAGACCGGGTTGTGGGCGGCATCCTGCGGAACCTTTCGAGCCTCTTTGAAAAGACCTTCGAAACCGTTCAGGATCTCAACCGTTTCCGCAAGAGTCTGGCGACGGCCTGATGAGCTACATGACAGATCTAGCGCTCCCGGCGTTTGAAACAAAGATCGTCCAGCCCGGCGATCTCGCAGCGCACGTGGCCCAGTTGCCACGCCCGATCGTTTTTACCAATGGCTGCTTCGATATTCTGCACCGTGGCCACGTGACCTATCTGGCGCAGGCGCGGGCTTTAGGCGCTTCGCTCATCGTGGCCGCCAATACCGACGCCTCGGTAAAACGCTTGGGCAAAGGCGACGACCGACCCATGAACCCGCTCGACAACCGGATGGCCGTGCTGGCGGCACTGGAAAGCGTATCTCTGGTGACCTGGTTCGACGAGGACACCCCGATTGAACGCATCCTCGACTGTAAGCCCGATATCCTCGTCAAGGGTGGCGACTGGTCTGTCGACACCATTGTTGGCGCACCTGAAGTCCGTGGCTGGGGCGGCAAGGTGGTATCGATTCCTTTCCTACACCAGACATCGACGACCGCACTGGTCAATAAAATCCGTAGTTAACCAAAAACTACAGAACGACCTGTGTACCAAGTTCCACGACCCGATTGGTCGGAATATTGAAATAGTTCGTCGCGCTATCAGCGTTCCGGTACATCGCCACAAAGAGCTTCTCGCGCCAGAAGGCCATTTCGGAATTGAGCCTCGGGATCAGCGTCTCACGACCCAGGAAGAATGAGGTTTCCATCATGTTGATGGGCAGGTCGTGCGCCTCACATAGCTTCAGAGCCTCAGGAATATTGGGCTCTTCCTTGAAGCCGTAACGGATCAACACAGTCCAGAAGTTTTCCTTGAGCGGATGCACTTCGACCCGGTCAGTTTCCGGCACAAAGGGCACGTCTTCGATCTGCACACAGGTGACCAGCACCTTTTCGTGCAACACCTTGTTATGCATCATGTTGTGCAACAGGGCATGCGGCACACCGGTGGTATCCGAGTTGAGGAACACCGCTGTTCCCGGTACCCGGGTCGGGCCACCAACGGCCAGGCTACCCACAAAGGCATCCAGACGTAACTCTTCACTGCGCAGACGCTTGCGCAAAAGCTCGCGACCTCGCTTCCAGGTTGTCATCACGGTAAAGAATACCAAGCCCGCCACCAGCGGGAACCAACCCCCATCAGGGATCTTCTGGATGTTGGCCCACAGAAAGATCGATTCGAAGACTAGGAAGAACGAAAATAGTAATGCAGCGCGGTACCAGCCCCAGCCCCAGATCTTGGCAGCAACAACCACCGCCAGGAGCGAGGTGATCACCATGTCACCGGTGACTGCCAGACCATAGGCGCCCGCCAGATTATTCGAAGACTTAAATGTGAGCACCAGCAGAATCACTGCCGACAGCTGCATCCAGTTGACCCCCGGCATGTAGATCTGACCCTGTTCCTTTTCCGAGGTGTGCTGAACCAGCATCCGCGGCACAAAACCCAGCTGCATGGCTTGGCGCGTCATCGAATAGGCGCCGGTAATCACGGCCTGCGAGGCAATCACCGTGGCACAGGTAGCCAGACATACCAGCGGGAAGCGTAGGTATTCCGGTACGCCCATGTAGAACGGGTTATCCATCGCGGCCGGGTTGCCCAACACCAGGGCGGCCTGCCCGAAATAGTTGATCACCAGCGCCGGCAGTACAAAGAATGCCCAGGCCAGACGGATTGGTTTGCGACCAAAGTGGCCCATGTCGGCATAGAGCGCTTCGGCACCGGTCACGGCCAGCACCACGCTACCCATGGCGTAAACCGCCATATGTGGACTATCGAACAGCAAGTGCACGGCATACATCGGGTTAAGTGCCAGCAACACGTGCGGATTGCCAATCACATTAAACAGACCCATGGCACCCAGCACGGCAAACCAGATCCCCATGACCGGGCCAAAGAAGGCGCCCACCCGGGCCGTGCCATGTTTCTGGAACATGAAGAGCACGACCAGAATCACCAGCGTGATCGGGATGACCAGGCTGTGTAATTGCGGAGCAACCACTTCCAGCCCTTCTACCGCCGACAGCACCGAGATTGCGGGGGTAATCATGCCGTCACCGTAGAACATGGCTGTACCGAGAATGCCGGCCATCATGATCCATAGGGTGCGCTTGGGATTGTCATGCGCCTCGTGCAGCGCCAGCGCAATCAGCGCCATCATGCCGCCCTCGCCCCGGTTATCGGCCCGGAGAATAAAGACGATGTACTTGAAAGAGACGATGATCATCAACGCCCAGAAGATCATCGACAGGCCGCCAAAGACATTGGCTTCGGTCAGCGGGATTGGGTGGTTGCCGGCGAAGAGCTCTTTAAAGGCGTAAAGGGGGCTGGTACCGATATCACCATACACCACCCCCAGCGCGCCCAGAACGAGCAGCCTTAGGCTGGTCTTATGCTCCTCGAGCGAAGGCGCAGACGAATTTGACGTCACTGACGACATGATGACTCCCTACAACTCAATCAGAACAGTGCGTCAAACACCAAGTGTCAGACCAACATCAGAACGGGATATCGTCATCCAGATCCGCCACATTGGCAGGCGGACGACGGTTGGCATTCCCAGTAGAGGCGGCGGCGGGCGCAAAAGGATCATCACGACTGACCGGTTCACCCTGGCCTTCGCGACGACCCAGCATTTTCATTTCAGTCGCTTCGACTTCAGTCGTGTAACGTTCCTGTCCGTCCTTATCCTGCCACTTGCGGGTCTTGATACGACCTTCAATATAAACCTGCGAACCTTTTTTCAGGTATTGACCGGCAATTTCGGCCAGGCGGCGATAAAACACGACTCGATGCCACTCCGTGGATTCACGCTGTTCGCCACTGGCCTTGTCGCGCCAGGTATCGGTGGTGGCAAGTCGGATGTTGCACACGGCATCGCCGGAAGTAGTGTAACGGGTCTCGGGATCTGCACCGAGGTTACCGATGAGGATTACTTTATTAAGCGATGCCATTGTCAATCTCCTGAGTTAACGAGTGTAGCGGCCAAAAAGATGGCTTACCTAAACCGCAGAATAACACGCAACAGGTTCATTCAGGAATGCGAGCCGGCCACTTGAGCGAAATCGCTAGCCAAATCAATGCGATAAAAGCGCAACCCGTAAAAACATTAACCGCACCACCTGTCTGGAGCAGGAGGCCACCGATCGCCCCACCCGTAAACAGACCGAGAGACTGCAAAGTATTGTAGATACCCAGTGCCTGAGCTTTGCCAGCAGCAGGCGCAATGCGCGAGATCAGCGAGGGTTGCAGCGCCTCAAGCGTATTAAAGCCACTGAAAAACAGCGCTATCAGTCCAAAAATCATCATGATGGCTGGGGCGTTACCCCATGCGCCGCTCTGCAAGAAAACGATAAAACCGATTTGCGCCAGCAAGAGTCCGGCGATGGCAGCCTGGTAGACCTGCGCCATGCGCTTATAACGCTCGGCCTGCATCATGGCCGGCCACAGCAGCATCAGTGCCATCAGAACGGCTGGCAGGTAAACCATCCAGTGGCTGGCCAATGGCAGATCGGCATACTGAATCAGCAGGGACGGCACCGCTACCCACATGGCAATCTGGACCGCATGTAGCATGAAAACCCCCAGATTAAGCCGAAACAGGCGCGGTTCCATCAGCACCTGGAAAAAGGTACCGGTCACGGGCTTTGGCAACGGCGGTGCCGCCGGGACAAGGCGGAACAACGCCCAAAAAGCGGCGAGGCCGAGCACACAGGTGAACCAGAAAAGCCCTCCTAGGCCGACCCAGCCGTAGAGCACAGGCGCCAGCGCCAGAGACAGCGCAAACATGAGTGCAATCGAGCCCCCGATCATGGCCATGGCTTTGCTGCGCTGGCTATCACGAGTGAGGTCGGCCACCAGGGCGGTAATCGCGGCTGAAATCGCCCCACTCCCCTGAATCATGCGCCCCCAGGTCATGGCCTCGACCGAATCGGCCATGGCGCAGACCACGCTCCCCACAACAAACAGGCTGAGGCCAAAGGCAATGACCGGCTTACGCCCCCAGCGATCGGCCGCTAACCCCAGCGGCAGCTGCAGAAAAGCCTGACTCAGGCCATAGGCACCAAGCGCCAACCCCACTGCGGCAATATCCTGCCCCCCGGTCAGATCACGGGCGGCCACGGCAAAGACCGGCAATACGATAAACAAACCCAGCATGCGCAGGGCAAAAATGGCGGCAAGGCCCATTGCCGCGCGCTTTTCGGCAGGCAACATGGGTTCTTTAGGGGGGCGGTTGGATTCGGTCATTAATTAACAGTTGCGGCGCACAATCGCAGCCGCGTAATATTACCAGTTGGCCTTTAATCGGCCATAAGTACTTAGTACGTCACTGGACGATGACTGTAACCGATTCTCGAAAGACGTCATGGAAGACATCCGCATCCGCGGTGCACGCACGCACAACCTGCAAAACATCAGTCTGGACTTGCCCCGTCACAAGCTGATCGTGATCACCGGTCTCTCCGGATCGGGCAAGAGCTCACTTGCTTTCGATACGCTCTATGCCGAGGGTCAACGTCGCTACGTCGAAAGTCTTTCTGCCTACGCCCGCCAGTTCCTGCAGCTCATGGAGAAACCGGATGTCGATCTAATCGAGGGCCTCTCGCCCGCCATCTCGATCGAACAAAAGGCTACCAGCCATAACCCGCGTTCCACGGTGGGTACCGTCACCGAAATCCACGACTACCTGCGCCTGCTCTTTGCCCGTGCCGGCACACCGTATTGCCCGGAGCACCATCTACCCCTGCAGGCACAGACCGTGTCACAAATGGTCGATCACGTTCTGGCGCTACCGGAAGAAACAAGACTGATGATCCTAGCTCCGGTGGTGGCCAACCGTAAAGGCGAGCAGCAGGATCTGTTTGCCGAGCTACGCGCTCAGGGATTTGTCCGACTGCGCGTTGATGGCGAAATTTGCGAAATCGACGCCCTCCCCAAACTCGACAAGAATAAGAAACACGATATTGATGTCGTGATTGATCGGCTCAAGGTCCGTGAAGATACCCGCCAGCGGCTGGCCGAAAGCTTCGAGGTTGCTTTGCGCCACGCTGATGGCCGCGCCATTGCACTCAATATGGATAACAGTGAGGAACACCTATTCTCGGCGCGCTTCTCCTGCCCGCACTGTAACTTTGCCCTGCAGGAGCTCGAACCGCGGATCTTTTCCTTCAACAATCCGATGGGCGCCTGCCCGAAATGCGACGGACTGGGTGTCATCCAGTTCTTTGATCCCAAGCGTGTGGTCGCGCACCCGGAGCTCTCACTCTCCTCCGGCGCCATTCGTGGCTGGGACCGTCGCAACCAGTTCTACTTCCAGATGATTGTGGCATTGGCCGAATATTACGGCTTTGATGTCGGCACGCCGTTCAATGAACTTCCCGAGGAAGTTCGCCAGATTGTGCTCTATGGCTCCGGAGACGAAAGCCTGCCCTTCCAGTACCTCAACGAACGGGGCAAATTAACAATACGCGAACACAGCTTCGAAGGCATCATCCCTAATCTGGAGCGCCGATATCGTGAAACCGATTCCTCGACCGTCCGTGAAGAACTGGCCAAGTACGTGAGCGACACCGTCTGCCCGGATTGTCAGGGGGCCCGCCTGCGCAAGGAGGCCCGCTACGTGCAAGTGGGTGAGCGTACCCTGTATGAGATTAGCCGGTTGCCTCTCCGCGAATGCCGCGACTATTTTGAGCATCTCAAGCTTCAGGGGCATCGCGCCCAGGTTGCCGAAAAAATCCTCAAGGAAATCACCGCGCGCCTCGAATTTCTAATCAACGTTGGCCTGGACTATCTGTCTCTGGAACGCTCTGCCGACACGCTCTCCGGGGGTGAAGCGCAGCGTATCCGTCTGGCTTCGCAAATCGGTTCGGGTCTCACCGGCGTGATGTACGTACTGGACGAACCATCGATTGGTCTGCATCAGCGCGATAACGACCGTCTGCTCGCCACACTGCAGCGTCTGCGCGATCTGGGTAATACCGTGATTGTGGTCGAGCACGATGAAGACGCCATCCGCATGGCCGATTACGTGGTCGACATGGGGCCCGGCGCCGGCGTTCATGGCGGCCGCATCGTGGCCCAAGGCACCCCCAGGCAGATTACCGAGAATCCGGATTCCATGACCGGTGCCTTCCTCGCCGGACGCGAGGCCATCGTTGTGCCGGCTACACGTAAAACCCCCGATCCGGAACGGGTGCTGCAACTGAAGCAGGCCACCGGCAATAACCTACAGGGTACGGACCTGACCATACCTCTCGGTCTCTTTACCTGCATCACCGGTGTTTCCGGTTCGGGTAAATCCACACTCATCAACGACACCCTTTATGCCATCTGCGCGAAACATCTTTATGGCAGCAACCTGGAACCGGCGCCTCACGAGTCGTTGGAAGGTCTCGACCAGATCGACAAGGTGATCAACGTCGACCAGAGTCCGATCGGTCGCACCCCACGATCGAACCCAGCCACCTACACCGGCCTCCTCACGCCGATCCGCGAACTGTTTTCTAGCGTGCCCGAATCACGTACTCGCGGTTACGAGCCGGGGCGTTTCTCATTTAACGTCAAAGGCGGCCGCTGTGAGGCCTGCCAGGGCGACGGTGTCATCAAGGTCGAAATGCACTTTCTGCCGGATGTGTACGTGCCCTGCGATGTCTGCCATGGCAAGCGTTACAACCGTGAAACGCTCGAGATCCATTACAAGGGTAAAAATATCCACGAGATCTTGCAGATGACCGTGGAAGACGCTCTGGAATTTTTCCAGGCGGTGCCTACTGTGGCGCGTAAATTGAAGACCCTGATGGATGTAGGTCTTGGTTACATCCAGCTGGGCCAGTCCGCGACAACCCTCTCCGGCGGCGAAGCACAACGCGTCAAACTCTCGCTAGAACTTTCCAAGCGTGATACTGGGCGTACGCTCTACATCCTCGATGAGCCGACTACCGGGCTGCACTTCCAGGACATCCGCCTACTGCTCGGCGTACTGCATCGCCTGACCGAGCACGGCAACAGTGTGATCGTCATCGAACATAACCTCGATGTGATTAAAACCGCCGACTGGGTCATTGATCTGGGACCCGAAGGCGGTGCCGGCGGCGGCCGTATTATTGCCGAGGGCACGCCTGAAACTGTGGCAGCCTGCCAGGGCAGCCATACCGGGCACTTCCTTAAGCAGGTTCTGGATGTATCTCAGACCCAGAAGACAACACCACCCAGAAAAAAATCATCTGCCAAGAAATCTGGCTCATGAGGCATCCGCATGAATTTGCGCCGTAGCTGTTTATCTCTAGCGCTCTGCCTGGCCTCGCTGGAAGTCAGTGCGGCCAAGGTTGCATGCGATGTGGTCGTCCGCTCAGAGCCGACAATCCTACTTATCGCACCAACCGATAGCCCTTACGAGGTCAAGAAACTCGACTTTGACAACGGTTTCCGATTTGCCGCTCAGCTGCTTAAAGACCCTTTGAAGCTAAAGACTTACGTCTACTTTGACTCGAAGGATCGTTATGTACTCATTCATTCGGCCTCGCAGCGTCTTGAGGACATGACTTGCGGCAAGAAACTGGGGGAGAACACCGTGTATTCGCCGAAACTCGAACTCGAGCTCTCATATACCTGCCAGCTCGTATGTGAGCCCTCATGAAACACTTGTTTCTCTTGGCGCTTTTACTGATCTCGCCCTTTGCTCTCGCGGCACAAGAGCCCATTCAGATGGTGTTTGTTGGCGACATCATGCTCGATGAAACGCCCGGTCAATCTATCAAACGGGGTAAGGATCCCTTCAAGTCTTTTGCACCCATCCTCGATACGGCCGATATCAGTATCGGCAACCTTGAATGTGTCGTTGGCACATCAGGCAAAAAGGAAGACAAACCCTACACGTTCATAGCCAACCCCCGGGTCATCCCAGTCCTCAAGCGGCATTTCAGTGCGGTGTCACTCGCCAATAATCACAGCGCTGATTTTGGCACCCAGGCCTTCAGTCAGATGCTGGACTTATTCGATAAGGACGGTCTACGTTATTTTGGCGCCGGAAGAAATATTTCTGAAGCGCATCAACCGATTCTCTTTACGGTGAAGGGCAAACGGATCGCCGTCCTTGGCTATAACGAATTTTTTCCGAGAAGTTTTGAAGCGCTAGATGACCGCCCCGGCATCGCCTGGAGCGAAGATGACTATGTGATTTATGACATCAAACAGGCCCGTGAAAAATACCAGGCGGACTATGTCATCGTGTTCCCTCACTGGGGTATCGAACACGAGAAGATCGCTTCAACGCGCCAGGTGCATCTGGCGTACCTCATGATTGAAAACGGGGCTGATGCTGTCATCGGCGGTCACCCTCACGTCACGCAAAACATAGAGATCTACAAAGGTAAGCCGATCTTCTACAGCCTGGGCAATTTCGTCTTCAATGGCTTCGATGACGATGATTCAAACACCGGCTGGGTGGTCCGCCTGACGCTCTCGGACAACGCGCCCATTCAATCAGAAGTGTTCGTCGCCAAGCTGGATCGGCAAGGTATTCCAAAAATGACCAACAAACTTCCGTGAAAATCACTGCGGACGCTTGTTCGCCTTAGCCCAAAAGCAAGGAATTTGTGGTTACCATCAAGCAACCATAAAGCCCGTCAAATCTTCAGAAGGTCTTCTATGATCGTCCAGTTGTTTTTATATTTGTCGATATCCCAATCAGATACCGGCGACTTATATGGCGGGATATGAATTGCTCTTACGTTGCTATCGTTGTGGGCCTGACCGTTTTTTCCTGGAGTGGCTAGCCATCTTTCGTGCGCTTCTTTAACGTTCTTAGATACTTCGGAAGAAGGAATAATGTAGTACTCAAATGGCTTATCACTACCAGCGGGCGGAATTCCCCCCAAGACCCAAATAAAGCTTTCACCGAAGTACTTCTCAGCCTTAAGCCCTACTGACACCGTTCTGCTGCCAGGAACGTAGGTTTTTACCTGAATGTGAACGAACTTTGTGCCTGCTGTATTGCTACACAGAATATCGGTGTTGGGCGTATTACCCATAGTCACTACCGCAACTAAACCACGACGACACAGCTCCCCAGCCACGAAGAACTGGCTAGCTGCCCCACGGGAGTTTTTGTCTTTGCTCTCTGATGTCATGGCTACACTCTTAAACCCATAGGTCTTCAAGCTTTGAAGATCCAATGATCTTTTCGTAGGTTGTATATCTTGGCGACTGGGGTTGTGAGCCGACCTTCCCCTCAGCCAATGCGATTGGCTTTTCAAGCTCTTTAGCCTTTGACTTGAACCGCACCAAGTACTTGCCACTGTTCTGATATGGCAGGATCTCAGCAATCTCGGCAATATGAGTAATCGCCGAAACAGGTGCGACCTGATAAGCAGCAATATACTTAAATTTTGGCAGCTCTTTAGCGTTCATTCGGATCGCGTACCAACAGTCTTCACCAAGAAACACACGGTTAAACCCATCTTCACGGGCTGGGATAACGATCGTGTCCCACTTGCCTCCAGTTGCCGGCTTATCAACCGCCTTTGGCTTATCAACCTTTTTGCTCTCATGCTTTTTAGGGGCTGTAAACGCCCTAATACCAATCATGGGCAAGATCAGGAGCATTTCATTCAGGAATACAGTTGCCGCTGCCTGTGACTGGCGCGACATATTAGGTTTGCTTGGTACGTTCTTATTCATCAAGATGGACGAATCGTTTTCCTGTGCGATACGTACTAGCTCTGATTCTAAGAACTGTACTTCGGTCTTGCCCAAACCGTGCGAATCAACAAAAAACACACCCCACGACCAATCCTTCTGTAGGTGCTGCTTCAACCGTGTCGCAACAGGGTCAGCCTCACCAATGTAGACCGTTTCTTCTGCAAGATCACCAACAAGGATGTAGACCCCAGGACGCTTAGCATGATCCTCCTTGATCACCTCAGCAATACTCTCTCTAGGGAACACGACACCTACGCCTGACCAATTCGATTTTTGGATAATCCTGATACCTTGTGGATCGCCAGTAGTCGAAAAAATTTCGATAGTGAAGGGATTAGCCATTTATTTGCCTAGTCAACTCAATTAGCTCAGGTGTCAGCATAGCTCAACAAACTACCCAATAGAATCATAGCTATCTATTTCAGTCTTGAAGTCAGAGATATGCCAAGTTTTATCATGAGTCTTGCGGGCGTTCCGACGTGCCCGCTTCTTGTAGATGGAAAACACACTTTCAGGACCCAACTCCCCTCCTCGAGCTCCCTTGTAGACTTGCCTAACTAGCCTGTCGGCTATCTCTTTGAAGGTCAGACCAAGGGTGTCTCGGAGCCTCAAAACCTCATCAGAAAGCTCTACTTGGTAGGGGGTAAAGGGCTAGGCAGTAGAACTTGAGCCCTAAAAACCAGCGAAAACACCCCTGTAACCCGCGTAACACTACTACCCCCTAACGGAGCTATTCCACCGTCACCGACTTGGCGAGGTTACGCGGCTTATCTACGTCCGTACCCTTAGCCAGCGCCGTGTGATAAGACAGCAGCTGTAGCGGCACGGTATGGACGATGGGCGAGAGGCTACCGGCATGATCCGGCACGCTGATCACATGCACGCCGTCTTCTGATTTAAAGCCCGTGTTGGCATCGGCCAGCACAAAGAGCTCTCCACCCCGCGCCTTCACTTCCTGCAGGTTGCTCTTGAGCTTTTCCAAGAGCTGGTTGTTGGGCGCCACCGAGATCACCGGCATGTCTTTGTCGACAAGCGCCAGTGGGCCGTGTTTGAGTTCGCCAGCGGCATAGGCCTCAGCGTGGATGTAGGTGATCTCTTTAAGCTTGAGTGCACCTTCGAGGGCGATGGGGTAATGCACGCCACGACCGAGGAAAAGTGCATGGTGTTTGTCGGCAAACCGATGTGCCCAGTCTTTGATCTGCGGTTCGAGCTCCAGCACGGAGGTAATGGCTGCGGGCAGATGGCGAAGATCCGAGACGAGGCTAGCCAGATACTCCGGGCTGACGCTGCCCTTGACCTTGGCGAGCACCAGGGTCAGCACATAGAGCGCGGCGAGTTGAGTCGTGAAGGCTTTGGTTGAGGCGACGCCGATCTCTGGGCCAGCATGGGTCAGGAAGCGCAGCGGGCAGGCCCGGATGATGGCCGATTCCGGCACATTACAGATGGCCAGCGCGTGCGGCATGCCCAGATCCTGAGCATGCTTGAGCGCAGCTAGGGTGTCTGCCGTTTCGCCCGATTGGGAGATGGCGATGACCAGCGTACGCGGATCCGGCACGCTGTCCCGATAGCGATATTCGCTAGCGACTTCAACGCTGGTCGGCAGTTTGGCCAGACCCTCGAGCCAGTAACGCGCGGTGAGGCCAGCATGGTAGCTCGTACCGCAAGCCAGTATCAGAATGCGGTCGATGTCTTTGAATATCTCTTCGGCTTTGGCACCGAACCAACCGGCCTGAACAGTCTGGGTGCCTCCCAGCATATCCAGCGTATTGATGATGGCACCGGGCTGTTCGAAAATTTCTTTCTGCATGTAATGCTCATAGGGACCTAACTCAACCGCATCGGCTGAAAGCAAGGACTCAACCTCTTCACGCCAGACGGGGGTGCCATCCTGACGGGTGATATCAACACGCTCGGGCGTGAGGACGGCAACATCGCCGTTCTCAAGGTAGACCATACGGCGGGTGACCTGCAGCAGCGCTGCCGTATCCGAGGCCGCATAGTTGGCATCATCAGCGAGGCCCAGGACAAGGGGGGAGCCTTCTCGGGCAACGATGGTGGTGTACGGGTTATCCTGCTGGATCACGCCTATGGCGTAAGCACCAACGAGGCGGGTACAGGCGGCACGCACGGCACTCACCAGATCGGGCGCAGTAGCTAGATTCTGGTGCACAAGATGCGCGATGACCTCGGTATCGGTATCCGAGGTGAATTCGTAACCGGCAGCTTTGAGCTCAGTACGCAGTGCTTCGTGGTTTTCGATAATGCCGTTATGCACGACGGCCAGGCCATTCGAGATATGCGGGTGGGCATTGCGCTCGCAAGGGGCACCATGCGTCGCCCAACGGGTATGAGCGATGCCGGTTTCACCGCTGAGGTGCTGCTTCTCGGTTTCGGCGGTCAGGTCGGCCACGCGGCCGGCAGATCGGACTCGCACCAGACCGTTACCATTGAGCACGGCAACACCGGCCGAGTCATAGCCCCGGTATTCCAGTTTGCGCAGACCTTCCAGTAGAACACCGACAATGTTTTTATGCCCAACCGCAGCGACAATACCGCACATGAATCCGGCTCCAACAACGAAAACAATTTGCGCAATTATACCGGTGCCCGGGCACCCGCACGGCATAAACTTATGCAGATCGGTTCTACTCGGGGTCTAGGCTCTGGCGCCTTCTTTGCGGATAATCGCCGGATTGCATTTCAAGATAACCCCGAGGTTCACCATGCGTATCGCCAATGACATTACTGCCCTGATTGGGAACACCCCGCTTGTCCGCCTTAACCGCCTGACCGAAGGCGCCAAGGCTAGCGTCATTGCCAAGCTGGAGTACTTCAACCCCTCGCACAGCGTCAAGGATCGGATCGGGGTTGCCATGATTAACGCTGCCGAGCAGGCCGGACTGATCAAACCGGACACCGTGATCGTCGAGCCCACCAGCGGCAACACCGGAATTGCCCTGGCTTTCGTCTGTGCTGCGCGGGGTTACAAACTGGTGCTCACCATGCCGGAGACGATGTCAAAAGAGCGTCGCGCCTTGCTTCGTGCCTACGGGGCCGAACTGATCCTGACACCGGGCCCCGAGGGCATGGGGGGCGCCATTAAGAAAGCAGAAGAGCTCGTAACCGCCAACCCGAATTACTTCATGCCGCAGCAGTTCAAGAACCCGGCCAACCCGGAGATCCACCGCCAGACCACCGCCGAAGAGCTCTGGCGCGACACCGATGGTCAAGTCGACATCGTGGTAGCCGGCGTGGGTACAGGAGGCACCATTACCGGCATCGCCGAAGTGCTCAAGGCCCGCAAGCCGGGCTTCCAGGCCATTGCCGTCGAGCCGGATGCCTCACCCGTGCTTTCAGGCGGCCAGAAAGGGCCGCATCCCATTCAAGGCATTGGTGCTGGCTTTGTGCCAGATGTGCTGAATACGGGCATCGTTGACGAGGTGATCCGCGTCAAGAACGAGGATGCCTTTGCCACGGCACAGCGCGCCGCCAAGGAAGAAGGTCTGCTCGTTGGCATTTCATCGGGCGCATCGTTGTGGGCCGCGCTGGAAGTCGCCCGCCGCCCCGAGAACGCCGGCAAGCTGATTGCCGTCATTATTCCGTCCTTCGGCGAACGCTACTTGAGTACAGCCCTCTTTGCCGGACTGACGGACTAACTACTTTCGACGGGCAGGCGCTTTTGGGGGCACTTTCGGGGTGCGTTGACCCGTCGTGGCCGTCACAGTCGCGTTGGCCATGGTCGAGACACTTTCCTCGGCCACCTCGGTAAAACGCTCGACCGCGGCATTGAATCGTTCAAAGGCTTCACTGGTAGAGCGCATGGTCGATCGAATGGCGGCCACTGCCACTTCAGACCCGCCCATCGGCGTTGCCTGGGCAATCTGATTGGCCAGCTCGGTCATCGACGACATAAAGCCCGTGTACTGCGCCTCGATGAGCTGAACCGCATCCTCCTGAGCCACCGCCGAAATCTCGGCCAGACTTCGTGAATAACGTACGCCCTTCTCGATATGCGGCTTCGCCAAATGATGAGGCAGCGTAACCGCATCCTGGGCATTCTGCACTTCGAACATGCGCTGGGTGCCTTGAGCAAAGTCGACCATCACCTCGCGCACAGCATGCAGGTTCAACGCGGCCATGCGCTCGGCCGACAACAACGCTGTGTTGCCCACTGATACGAGGGCATTCACCGCCACTCGCTGAGCGGCAAACATGTCATCCAAATCAAATCCGGGCATGGGTCACTCCTTCAACAATGGCGATGGCGATTGATTGAACGTTTTGATTTTATGCCAGAGTTTAACCAAATGCTATGCTAATCGCATAATCTGAGATTATTTTTAGAGGCGGACATTAAAGCGTTGCAATACGTCCAGGCTGACATGATCCAGCACCCGCTGGTTCGTGCTTTCCAGCACCACATGCGGCGCACAGCCCTCAGCCAGGGCATCGAGCCAGCGGCTCAGGCACAGGCACCACTGATCCCCTTCGGATAACCCCGGAAATTGCCACTCCGGCCTCGGGGTCGACAGGTCGTTTCCGCGCGACTTGCTGAACATCAGAAACTCATCGGTCATGACGGCACAAACCCAATGCGCCCCCAGATCCGTGTCCTCTGAACGACAGCAGCCATCACGCATAAATCCGGTGAGCGGATCAAAGGAACACGGCACCAGCGGCTCCCCGAAAACGTTGCGATCTATTAGGTTGTCTCTTGTTGGCATAATTCACCTTGCGTTACCTAAAGCGCATCCATTCTAAACTTGAAACTGGATCAATGATGAATCCACCCCGCTGGCCACTATTGCTTGGCGCACTCCTGACAACACTCGCCATCGCACTGGCGGCACTGGGCAGTCACGCCCTCCCCGATATCATGATCGATCCGGTTCGCGCGCATCGTTTCAACACGGCCCTCAGCCTGCATCAATTTAACGCTCTGGGCCTGGTTCTCATGGGGTTGGCCTGCTTTGTCCGCCCCGGCAACCGGCTCTGGCGAATGGCCGCACTGATGCTGACTTCGGGCATCGTACTTTTTAGTGGCAACCTCTATCTCCTAGCCTTCACGCTAAAGACGCCCGCCACCTGGCTCACACCTCTGGGGGGCTTACTCCTGATGGCTGCCTGGCTGTGTTTTGCGCTAGGCGCCGTCCGGAAAGATCAGGGCTACTAGGCGCAGCACTACCGGCGTGCCAGTGCAACACCAGTCACAGCCACGCCCAGCCCCAGCAGCTGCACGAACGTCAGTTGCTCGCCAAACAGGCCCCAGGCGATCACCACCGTCGTGGGGGGCACCAGATAGAAGAGACTGGCCACATTGACCGCCGTCCCTGAACGAATCAAATGGTTCAACAGGCTGATTGCGCCGATCGATAAGACCAACACCAGCCAGCTCAGGGCAAAGATGAATTCGCCGGTCCATTCCACCTGCCATCCCTCCACCCACCAGGCCAGGGGGACCGTGACCAGCGCCGCCGCGCCAAACTGGATCACCGCACCCGAGCGCCAATCAAAGTGGGGGCAGTAGCGTTTCTGATAAAGCGTGCCCAGCGTAATCCCGATCAGGGCCAACAATGCTGGCAGAACCCCGCCCCAGCCGAAACCCCCTTCCAGGCGGACCGACAGCACCAACACCGATCCGATGAGCCCCAGTGCCAGTCCCAGCCACTGTCGCCCAACCACCCGCTCCCCCAACATGACCCCGGCCAGCAGTGCCGTTAAAAGGGGTTGCAGCCCAACGAGCAGGCTCACCACTCCTGCCGGCAAGCCCTGGCTAATCGCGGCAAAGACGCCGCCCAGATAGATGGCATGAATCAGCAGCCCCGCCACACACAGATGCAGACACAATCGAAGCGTGCCCGGCCACTGAACACTTAAGGCCAGCGCCAGAACGCCCAGCATCAACACTAGTGCGATATAGCGCAACGACAAAAATGTCAGCGGGCTGGCATAAGGCAGGCCGTATTTCGCCCCGATAAAGCCGGTGCTCCACAGCAGGACGAACAGCAGTGGCAACAGCGGCAAAAACCGATGCAGGGTCTGGCGTGAACACCAGGTAAAAAGGGGCAACGAAGACATGGGCGAATGTTATCCTGTCGGGACCCATCATGCCCAACGCAACTACGTCCCCCCGCAGCGAACTTGAACCTGGCACACCCGCCTTTCGCCGCGCCAACTGGGCACTGATTCTGGGTGGTTTTGCCTGCTTCACGCTGCTTTATGGCACCCAACCCATCCTGCCGCAGTTCACCGATGCCTTTGCGATCTCACCGACCATGGCCAGCCTGGCGGTTTCTGCCGGCACCCTGACGCTATCGGTGCTCCTCATTCCGCTAAGCCTACTTTCCGATCAATTTGGTCGGGCGCCACTGATGAAAGCCGCGCTGCTTGGCGCCACCTTCTTCGCTGCCCTGTCGGCTTTGGCACCGGACTTCGAATGGCTGGTGCTCTCACGCGCAGGCGTGGGGGCCTGCATCGCCGCCCTGCCAGCTGCAGCCATGGCCTACCTCGGCGAGGAAATTGCCCCGGGGGCACGCGCCAGGGTGATGGGTATGTACATTGCCGGCAATGCATTGGGGGGCATGTTCGGCCGCTTTTTATCGGCGCTGGTGACGCAATACAGCAGCTGGCATTACGGTCTAGCGGCGCTCGCCCTCATTGGCGCGGCCTGTACCTGGCTTTTCTGGCGGCTCCTGCCGCCGGCGCAACACTTTCAATCGCGTTCCATGGCGCCCAAGATCCTGTGGCAGGACATCATCCGGATCTACAAGGATCCGGGCTTACCCTGGCTCTTCACGACGGCCTTCCTCATCATGGGTGCCTTTGTCAGCATTTATAACTATCTAGGCTTTCGCCTGAGCGAAGCCCCCTACTATCTGGGTCCTGCCGCCATCGGCGCCATCTTTCTTCTCTATGCCGTGGGGAGTGCCTCGTCAGCGCTGGCCGGACATCTGGTTGAGCGCTACGGGCGCGGGCGCATCATGCGCGCCATGATCATCGCTATGGGCATGGGCGTTTTAGCCACCCTCGACAGCCATCTGATCACCATCATTCTGGGCTTGGCGGTTTTCACCTTCGGCTACTTTGCCACGCACGCCATTGCCAGCGGCTGGGTGGGCGCCCGAGCCGGCGAACGACGCGGCCTGGTCTCGGCGCTGTACCTTTCGAGTTATTACCTGGGCAGCAGCTTTCTCGGGAGCACCTCGGGACCCCTCTGGACCTACTTTGCCTGGCCAGGCATGGTGGCCGGGCTCATGCTGTGTGTCTGCCTGGTCTTCTTGGTGGCAATCTACCTCAGCCGCCTTGAACACCAATCAAGCTAGTTGGAAGGTCTGTAGACCCCCTCGACCGATTTCAATGCACCACGATCAATCGACGTCGTGCCGCAATGGCCTTTCAAACCTGAGACTTTCAAAGACTCCTTCTCATTGCGAAACGTGAAGACACATTGACCATTTTCGTTCGCGTACAGAAACACGTTAGGATAATTCGTCCGCGTAGCCCATCCCCACAGGGTCATGCAGTCTTCCGGACCGTTAACACAGCCCTGCCCCGGTGTAATGTTTCCCGCCGAGAGACGAAAATTGAAACCCGCGTTCCCGAAACCCGTGATTTCAATCTGGGCATTCCTACCCTTGCTGAACTGACCCGAGAGGTTCGTTTCCAGCACGCCGGCACCAGCCACACCACTCACTAGCGCACCCGCCAGCGCCATTCCTGCAATCACACGCAACTTCGACATCATCTTCCTTTCAGGCCAGACGCATGATCTGGCGGTTTATGCATTAAGCTAGCGCCATTCTAGATTGTTTTTCGGTACGACGATGACCCCCATGCTCCGCCAGCGGCTCTTGGCCGTATTACTTACCACGGCCCTTTGCGCCTGTGCCGGCCCCAAGGTGACGAACCAGACCGATGACAGTATCACTTTCAGCTTCCCCAGTGGCCGTCACGGCGTTGAAGACGTGAAGGAAGACGCCGAGCTCTTCTGCAAAAAACGGGGCCGGCATGCCGAACTCCGTGGCGATAAATTCTGCACGGCCAGTTGCCTCAGTTGTGCGCTGGAGTGCCGCGCTACCTTTGTCTGTCGCTAAACCGACACCCGAACGGCATGATCACCCTGAAGAACATCACCCTGCGCCGGGGCGCACGGGTCTTACTGGATGACGCCTCCTGCGTCATCAACCCCGGCGAACGCGTTGGCCTGGTGGGCCGTAATGGCGCCGGTAAATCCACTCTATTTGCCCTACTCAACGGCACCCTGCATGAAGACCGGGGAGACTTTGTCATCCCCGCCCAATGGCGCATGGCGCAGGTTGCCCAGGATATGCCGGAAACCGAAGACAGTGCCACACGCTTTGTCATCGAGGGCGATACCCGCCTGGTGGAGGCTGAAGCGGAAGTGGCGGCTGCCGAGGCCAGCGGTGACGGTGAGCGCATGGCCTATGCCTATACGCACCTCAATGATGTAGGAGCACATGATGCCCAGGCGCGTGCCCAGTCACTGATTCTCGGACTTGGCTTCAAAACCTCTGAACTCGACAAACCCGTCAATAGCTTTTCAGGCGGCTGGCGCATGCGCCTGCAGTTAGCCCGGGCGCTGATGTGCCCTTCTGACCTGTTGCTGCTGGACGAGCCAACCAACCACCTGGATCTCGATGCCCTCGTCTGGCTCGAAGCCTGGCTGAAACGCTACCCCGGCACGTTAATTGTCATTAGCCATGACCGCGAGTTTCTTGATGCCGTGACCAACGTCACGATACACATCGACCACGGCAAGCTGGTGCGCTATGGCGGCAACTACAGCGCCTTCGAAGACCTGCGTGCCGAGCAACTGGCCATCCAGCAGGCCTCGTTTGCCAAGCAGCAGGAAAAGATTGCCCATCTGCAATCCTTCATCAACCGCTTCAAGGCCAAAGCCAGTAAGGCGAAGCAGGCACAGAGCCGCGTCAAGGCACTGGAACGCATGGAAAAGATTGCGCCGGTGCTGGCTGATGCCGAATTCAGTTTTGCCTTTGAAGAGCCAGGCGCCCTACCCAACCCCATGCTGGTCATGGAAGATGCCGCATTCGGTTACCCACCACCAGCCGATGCCGCCCCGGGAACCGCGCCTACGCTAATCGTGCAGCATGCCAAACGCTCTGTGCTGGCCGGGCAGCGGATCGGCATCCTTGGTGCCAACGGTCAGGGTAAATCTACCGTCGTCAAATCGATTGCCAAAGATCTGCAGGTTCAGGGTGGGACCGTCACCGAGGGGCGTGGCCTCACCATCGGATACTTTGCGCAGCAGGAACTTGATGTGCTATCAGCAGATAGTTCGCCGCTGGAGCACATGATCCGCCTCGCCAAAGATGCCCTGGCCAACGGCGCGACAGGTCGCGATACTCGTCAACAGAGTCTGCGCACTTATCTGGGCACCTTCAACTTTACGGGTGATCAGGTGATGCAGGCCGTCGGCACCATGAGTGGTGGTGAGAAGGCCCGCCTGGTGCTGGCTATGATTGTCTGGCAACGACCGAACCTGCTGCTCCTTGATGAGCCTACCAATCATCTCGATCTCGCGACACGGGAGGCCCTCTCGGTGGCGCTCAATGAATTTGAAGGCACCGTCATGCTGGTCAGCCATGACCGGGCTCTGTTGCGTGCCGTGTGTGACAGCTTCTGGCTCGTGGCTAAAGGTACTATCAGTGACTTTGATGGTGACCTGGACGAATACCAGCAATATCTCCTCGACGAAGCGCGTCGCCAGCGTGAGTCCGCTGGCGCCAATAACGCACCCAAATCATCACCCATGGCGGCAGCGTCGTCCAACAGGAACAAACCAGTCTCCCGCGAACTCAAGGCGCTCCAACGTGATCTGGATAAACTCGATCAGAGAATCCCCGCGCTGCAAGCTGAAAAATCGCTCCTGGAAAACGCTCTGGCCGCAACCACCAACCCCGCGACACTGACCGAGACAGGCAGTAAACTCCATGCCATCCAGGATGAACTCGATCGCCTGGAGCTACGCTGGCTGGAGGTCTCGGAAGCCATCGACGCCTGTCAGTCCTGAAGAGTTGAATGACCAAACCCCTGAGCGCCCTCGCATTACCGGAATACTTATGGACCCGATCATCCTGATTGCTGTTGTGGCTGCCGTTTTTGCGGCACTGGCCGGTTACCTGGCTGGCGCCCTCTCGGGTCGTACCCGAGCGACCGCCGCCGAGACCCGTGCCGAACGATTGCCCCTGGTCGAAGGTCGTTTACAGGAAGCTGAACAACAGCTCACCCAGCTCAATGCGCAGATCGCCAGCCTGACCACCCAACTGGCTCAGGAACGCTCTCAAAGCGTGGAAAAACTCACCCTCTTACAAAACGCCCGTGACGAACTGAGCAGCCAGTTCAAGAATCTGGCCAACGACATCCTCGAAGAAAAATCCAAGCGCTTCAGCGAACAGAACCAGCAAAGTCTCGGCCAACTGCTCGAACCGCTCAAAACCCGTTTACAGGAATTCCAGGGCAAGGTCGAACAGGTTTATGTGCAGGAAGGCAAAGACCGCAGCGCACTGGCTGAACAGGTTCGCCAGCTGATGGAGCTTAACCGCACGGTGAGCCAGGAAGCCAACAACTTGACCCGTGCCCTCAAGGGCTCGAACAAGGCCCAGGGTAACTGGGGCGAACTCATTCTGGAACGGGTGCTGGAAACTGCCGGGCTGCGCAAAGGCGAAGAGTTCGACGTTCAGGAAAGCCACACGACCCTGGACGGCAAGCGCCTGCAGCCTGATGTGGTGCTGCACCTGCCAGAAGATCGCCACCTGGTGATTGATGCCAAGGCCACGCTGGTCGCCTATGAAGACTACGCTAACGCTGAAGACGAAAAGCACCGCGACCTTGCGCTCAAACGCCACCTCGACGCGGTCCGCGCCCACATCAAAGGGCTCTCAGACAAGAATTACCAGGATCTCTACGGCATTAAGTCACTCGACTTTGTCTTGATGTTCATCCCCATCGAACCAGCTTTCATGCTGGCCGTCACCCATGACCGGGATCTGTTCATGGATGCCTGGAACAAAAATGTGCTGCTGGTTAGCCCATCGACGCTGCTCTTTGTAGTGCGCACCGTCGCCAGCCTCTGGCGCCAGGAAGCACAAAACCGGAATGCGCAGGATATTGCCAAACGCGGCGCTGAGCTCTACGACAAGTTCGCCGGCTTTGTAGAGGATATGGAATCGCTCGGCAACCGTCTGGGCCAGGCCCAGAAGGATTACGACAGTGCGCTCAACAAGTTATCGACCGGTCGCGGCAATCTGATCCGTCAGGCGGAAATGCTCAAGAAGCTTGGCGTCAAACCCGGTAAGTCCTTGCCTGCCCCGCTCGTCGACAACGCCAGCGATGCGGCGGATATGGAATAAACCACCCCACAAGCGCTAACAACGGCACCAACTGCGCATTCTTTGATCTAGATCAACTTATTAGGCATTAAAAGCCGAGACGGCGGCGCCTGCATCGGGCATGATCGGGACAATTTTTATTGTTGCGGATCCCTGCCATGGTCGCCACCCAAACCGCTTTGCCTGATCAGTTTCCCCATATTTTGCCGACGCTACTTCCCCTGCTTCAGCAGGGTGGACTCGCGCCCCTCAACGTCGGTCGAAAAACCCTGTTGCCGATTGTTCAGGGTGGCATGGGCGTGGGGGTCTCAGCCCATTCGCTCGCCGGCACCGTCGCTGCCTGCGGGGGCATCGGTACCATTGCTTCGGTGGATCTACGCCACCTGCACACGGATCTGGCCGAGCAGACCCACCGGGCCCGGGGTGAGGAAGGTAAGGCCCTGATCGAAGCCGCCAACCAGGAAGCTTTGCGCCGCGAGATCCGGGTTGCCCGCGAGCTGGCTCAGGGGCGCGGCATGATCGCCGTCAATGTCATGAAAGCCCTCTCGGCCTATCAAGATTATGTGAAGACCGCGCTGCAGGCCGGGGCTGATGCCATCGTGGTCGGCGCTGGTCTGCCGCTGGATCTGCCCGAACTGGCCGCCGATTACCCGCATGTGGCGCTGATTCCGATTCTGTCCGATGCCCGCGGTGTGAAGATCGTCATGAAAAAATGGGCCCGAGCTAACCGGCTCCCCGCGGCGATTGTGGTCGAACATCCCGGCTATGCCGGCGGCCACCTGGGCGCCGCTTCTGTCGACGACCTCAGCAACACCCGTTTTGATTTTGAGACCGTCATCCCTGAAACCCGCGCCGTTCTCCGTGAGTTTGGCGTCGAAGACGTGGTACCGATTATTGCGGCGGGCGGTATCCGCTCCCATGCCGATATTGTGCGCATGCAATCTCTGGGGGCGGCAGCGGCTCAATTGGGCACCGCATTTGCCGTAACCGCCGAGGGCGACGCCAGCCTGGCCTTTAAGGAAATTCTGGCTGGCGCCCGCGATGAAGACATGGTCGAGTTCGTCAGTGTCGCCGGCCTGCCGGCTCGTGCCGTCAAAACCCCGTGGCTGACGCACTATCTGGAAAAGGTGGAAAAACTGCAGGCACGCGCCAAAGAAAAGGCCCAGTGCATCAAATACTTTGATTGCCTCGCGCACTGCGGTCTGCGTGATGGCAACGGCAAGGTGGGTCAGTTCTGTATCGATCACCAGCTCACCCTCGCCTACAAGGGCGAAGGCAACAAGGGACTCTTCTTCCGCGGTGTTGGCGATCTGCCCTTTGGCAACCAGATCCGCAGCGTCAAGGAACTGATGACAACCTTGCTAATGTCGGAAGCGGTTCCCTGCACCTGATCGATCGCAACTAGCCTGGATTGCTACTGAAGAAGCCGAGCTTCGCCTCGCGCGGCAGCTGCTTGAGCTGCCACTCGGCCCTAGATGCACTGGAACGATCCGGATATTCGCGCTGCGCCACAATACGGAGCGGCGGATTGGCGCGCGTGTAACGAGCACCCTTACCTGACACGTGCGCTGCAAAGCGCACTGTCACATCCGTGGTGATACCCGCGTAATACGCGCCGTTAGCGCATTCGAGCAAATAGAGGGTCCAAGAGCGGTCTAACATGATGCGTGAGCATAGCAAGTTGCCTACAATGCCGCATGCCCGAGCAAATCACTCCGACCCTCCATTGGCAGCAGGACAGCCAGCCTCATCAGGCACGCTGGCTTTCCGAGGCCGGACTCCCGCCCCCTGATGCGATCGTTATCGCCGATGACACGCTCTCGGCTGATGCCGCCTTCCGCCTCGTCCAGGCCGGCACGGCCATCCTCTGGCGGGGCGATTACCCCAACGCCCGCCACCTGCTACAGGCACTCACCCGTCGGGTTGATCGGCCGCCTCGCAACCCCTTACCCCCCGCCCAGACAGCTCTGGAAGCCTTTGAACGCCATCGCCTCAGCCAGGGGCGCCGCGCCACGCTACTCGGTCGCCTCCTAGTGCCCCTCACCGCGAACTATCAGGTACCCCTGCGCCGCGCTCAGGACGTGCAAGCTGCCTGTCTTGCCGCCCTAGGCGAACCCACGCCGGAGCAGGGAGACAGCGTCATCAGCCTGCGTGGCCTCCTGACGCTGGTCAGCGCCTTCGAGTGGCGCAAAAAAGGGGCCCATGTGCCAGCACTGGACGCAGCCATCCACCCGCACTTCGGAGTGTTTTCCCCGGTACGGGGCGAATATGTTGATCTGGTTGCCCAGGCACCCCTGCCACAACCATGCCAGACCGCTTTTGAGCTCGGTGTCGGCTCCGGCGTTCTGAGCGCCGTCCTGGCCAAACGCGGCATCCCGAGAATCTTCGCCACCGATCTTGAGCCGCGGGCACTGGCCTGCGCCAGCGAGAACCTGGAGCGCCTCGGGTACACCGATCAGGTCACGCTCTGCCGGGAGGACCTATTCCCCACCACCAGCCCGACACCGGCATTGGCCAACCTGATTGTCTGCAACCCACCCTGGTTGCCCGCCACACCAACCTCACCGGTCGAGGCGGCGGTCTATGACCCCGACTCGCAGATGCTACGTCGCTTTCTGGCCGGGGCGGCAAACCGGCTAGCCGCCCATGGCGAAGCCTGGCTGATTCTGTCAGATCTTGCCGAGCACCTCGGGCTACGTTCCCGAGAGGATCTACAGAGCTGGATCACGGCCGGCGGCCTTGTAGTGGCCGACCGTCTGGACACCCGGCCCAAGCACCCCAAAACCCGCAACGACACTGATGCGCTGCACAAAGCCCGTGCGCACGAAACGACCTCCCTATGGCGCCTGAAAAAGGCCTAAAAAGGGCGTCAATTAAGCACTTGATGCATTGACGAGAGCCCCGCCGGTGCGGATACTCATAGCTTCGCCAGATTAACCTGACGGCACCATAAGGCTCGCACAACGAGCTATTTATAACGATTACTTGAATTCAAGGGGACACCATGTCTGACAAGTCGAAGATCATCTACACGCTCACCGATGAAGCGCCGCTGCTCGCCACCTGCGCCTTCCTGCCAATCATCCGGACCTTTACCGAGCCGGCCGGCATCGAGATCGTGAAGAGTGACATCTCCGTGTCTGCCCGTGTCCTTTCAGAATTTTCCGAATTCCTATCCGATGACCAGAAAGTTGCCGATAACCTGGCCGAGCTGGGTAAACTGACCCTGCAACCTGATACCAACATCATCAAGCTGCCCAATATCAGTGCGTCGGTCTCGCAGCTCAAGGCCTGTATCAAGGAACTGCAAGCCAAGGGTTACAAGATTCCAAACTACCCTGAAGACCCGCAAACCGCTGAAGAAAAGGATATTGCCAAGCGTTACGGTAAGTGCCTGGGCTCGGCCGTGAACCCGGTATTGCGTGAGGGCAACTCGGATCGCCGTGCCCCGCAGGCTGTCAAGAACTTTGCCCGCAAGCACCCGCATTCGATGGGCAAATGGAATCAGTGGTCACAGTCGCACGTCTCGCACATGCATTCGGGTGACTTCTACCACGGCGAAAAATCGATGACCCTCGATAAGGCACGCACAGTGCGTATGGAGCTCATCGCCAAGGGCGGTAAGATCACCGTCCTGAAGCCCGAAGTCAAACTGCTGGCCGGCGAAATTATTGACTCTATGTTCATGAGCAAGAAGGCTCTGTGCAAGTTCTACGAAGACGAGATGGAAGACTGCCGCAAAGCCGGCATCCTCTTCTCGCTGCATGTGAAGGCCACGATGATGAAAGTTTCGCACCCCATCGTCTTCGGCCACTGCGTCAAGATCTACTACAAGGAAGCTTTCGAGAAGCACGCCAAGCTGTTTGAAGAACTCGGCATCAACGTTAATAACGGTATGGTTGATCTGTACGAGAAGATCAAAACGCTGCCGGAATCAAAGCGTGACGAAATCGTCCGTGACCTGCACGCCTGCCACGAACACCGGCCGGAACTGGCCATGGTCGACTCGGCCAAGGGCATCACCAACTTCCATTCACCAAACGACATCATCGTGGATGCCTCCATGCCGGCCATGATCCGCGCTGGCGGCAAAATGTGGGGTGCCGATGGCAAGCAGTACGATGCCAAGTGCGTCATGCCGGAATCAACCTTCGCCCGTATCTATCAGGAGATGATCAACTTTTGCAAGACCAATGGCAACTTCGATCCGAAGACCATGGGTAGCGTGCCGAACGTCGGCCTGATGGCCCAGAAGGCCGAAGAGTACGGCTCACACGACAAGACCTACGAAATCGCCGAAGACGGCATTGCCAATATCGTCGACGTCGATACCGGTGAAGTGTTGCTGACCCAGAACGTTGAAAAGGGTGACATCTGGCGTATGTGCCAGGTCAAGGACGAACCGATCCGTGACTGGGTCAAGCTGGCCGTTACACGCGCCCGCAACTCCAACACCCCGGCTATCTTCTGGCTGGATCCGTACCGCCCACACGAAGCCGAACTGATCAAGAAGGTCAAAAAGAACCTGATCGATCACGATCTCACTGGCCTTGACATCCAGATCATGTCGCAGGTCCGCGCCATGCGTTACACCCTGGAGCGCGTGGTACGTGGCCTGGATACCATCTCGGTGACCGGCAACATCCTGCGCGACTACCTGACCGACCTCTTCCCCATCATGGAACTGGGCACCTCGGCCAAAATGCTTTCGATCGTGCCGCTCATGGCAGGCGGTGGCATGTATGAAACCGGTGCTGGTGGTTCGGCCCCGAAGCATGTGCAACAGCTCACCGAAGAAAATCACCTGCGTTGGGATTCACTGGGCGAGTTCCTGGCACTGGCCGTGTCGCTGGAAGATCTGGGCATCAAGACCAACAACAGCCGCGCCAAGCTGCTGGCCAAGACCCTGGATGCCGCCACCGGCAAGCTACTCGACAATAACAAGTCACCCTCGCCCAAGACCGGTGAGCTGGATAACCGTGGCAGCCAGTTCTACCTGGCCATGTACTGGGCGCAGGAACTGGCCAACCAGACCGAAGACAAGGAACTGGCTGACAAGTTCAAGACACTGGCCAAGACGCTGACCGATAACGAAGCCCAGATCGTTGCCGAGATGAAAACCGTGCAGGGCAAGGCGGTTGATATCGGTGGCTACTACAAGGCCGATTCGGAAAAGACCAAAGCCATCATGCGTCCGAGCACCACGCTCAACGCCGCACTGAAGGCTGCCCGCGCTTAACCGGACGGGGTTTCAACGTAAAACGCCCACCGATCGGTGGGCGTTTTTTTATTACGGCGTTTGGCTAGACTTCAACTACAGTCTCACTACTCAACAATTCCAGTGCGCGCACATGACACCCGGGATAGAGACGCTTCACCACACACAAATACATGCGCAATTCATCAAGGGGCTGCTCAACAAGCCCAACCGATACCCAAGCAGTACTCTGAAATTCAGCCACCTCGATTCGGTAAGTCATGATGGTCTCCTCAGAACTTTTCATGCATTTCATTATGCCGAGTTTTATATACAGGAACACATGTTGCGATGCGTAATTTCTTGCGCTCGATCAAAAGAATGGCTTTTGATTACACCAAAAGGCATATCAATTAAAATCCACAAGCTATTGGAGACTGAAATGAGCAACTTAACACCTCACTTTTGGCAAGAGCGATTTGATACCGGAGAAACTGGCTGGGATCGCGGCGTCCCAAGCCCACAACTTCTCCGCTGGCTGGATTCTGGCGAACTCACTCCTTGCCATATTGCTGTTCCCGGCTGCGGCAAAGGTTGGGAAGTCGTTGAATTAGCTCGACGGGGTTTTGATGTGACCGGTCTCGATTACACAGAGGCCGCTGTTCGTGAGGCTCAAAACAACCTCCAACGGGCCGATGTCTCAGCTCGAATTATTAAGACCGACGTTCTCACGTATAAGCCGGACCAAGTATTCGATGCGATCTACGAACAAACCTGCCTGTGTGCCATCGATCCTGAACACTGGATTGACTATGCTGGGCAGCTAGCCCGCTGGATCAAGCCTGGCGGCAATCTATACACCCTTTTTATGCAAGTCGATCGCCCGGGCGCCAAGGAGGGGATCAAACAGGGGCCACCCTTCCACTGTGACATCAATGCGATGCATGCCCTATTCAACAGCAAAAACTGGCAATGGCCGGATCACCTTCCTAGTTCGATTCCCCACCCTAACGGATGGCATGAACTGGCCATCCGGCTAACGCGCAAAAATTAACTACGAAACGAAAGTGACGAACTCGTCGACAGGGACGCGCACTGTTTTGAGGGTATTAACGATCGCTTTCTTGTCTTCGTAACCCAAAGCCATACCGCAAACAACCGCCTCATTGGGGGGCAGGTTCAATTGTTTTTCAATGATGGTATGGAAGTGATTAAAGGCAGCCTGTGCGCACGTGGCTAAACCATGGCCAATGGCGCTGATCATGATATTTTCCATGAACATGCCATAGTCGAGCATGCTGCCTCGACCCATGACACGATCGATAGTAAAAATTAAACCTACAGGTGCATCAAAGAACTTGAAATTCCGGGCATGCTGCGCCTTCATTCCTGCCTTGTCTTCCTTGCCAAGGCCTAGCAGTGCATATAGATCAAACCCTACCTTACGGCGGCGCCCAATAAAGGGCTCTATCCACTCCTTAGGATAATAGTCATATTCTTCATGATGCTGTGCTGCTTTCTCAGGATCAAGGAATGTCTCAACAATCTCTTCACTAAGACGCTCTTTAGCGTCGCCCATCAACACATAAACCTTCCAAGGCTGGGTATTGGTCCCTGACGGGGCACGCGAGGCAACTTGCAACATCTCGCGGATGATTGATGGTTCCACTGGAGTATCCAAGAATGCACGTACCGAACGTCGCGCCATAATGGCCCGATCAATGATTTGAAAATCTTTGGTCATTTGCATACGTTTACCTAACGTCTCTATGAGCGGACCCAATCAGCAGGGTCGTTATTCAAAAAATTGTGACTTCATCAGTATATTCGAATGGGAATTTTCTTACAGATATGCGGGTTCATGAAATAATGACTTCATGGATATAGTTGATGTCATTCTAAAGGGCGGAAGAGCTGCCGTAGAACTTGGATTCTTTGTTCTTTTACCCATCATGATCGTTATGCTGACGATCATGCGGTTCCTCGAAGCAAAAGGGGTTCTAGATTGCTTTGTGGCCAAGGCTGCCCCGTATCTAAAGCCACTGGGACTGAACGGCTTAAGTATATTTGCCGCATTACAGGTCACATTCGTCAGCTTTGCCGGACCCGTAGCCACCCTCTCTATGATGGATCAACGTGGCGTCTCAGACCGCCATCTTGCCGCAACTCTTGCCATGATATTTAGCATGGCGCAGGCTAACGTTCTGTTTCCGATGGCCTCAATGGGGCTCGACTTTGGCACAACACTACTCATCTCGATTGTTGGGGGACTACTGGCATCGGCGACAACCTATTATGTTTTTGGACGAAGACTGAACTCGACTGAACAGCAAATTGATGAAACAGTACAACATCCTGTTGCCGAAGATGGAAAAGGCATATTAGATGTCATTAATCGAGCTGGCGCAGAAGCATTCAAGATCACGCTCGGATCAATCCCAATGCTGGTTCTTTCCATGGTTGCAGTTTATATTCTCAAAGCAATTGGCTTTATTGGGCTTTTAAGCACCCTTCTGTCATATCCATTAAGTCTTGCGGATATAGACCCGAACATCATCCTGCCGGCATTTACGAAATATCTCGCTGGCGGAACAGCCATGATGGGGGTGATGGCCGATATGCTCCGCATGGGTGAAGCAACGGCCACATTGATTAATCAAAGCGCCGGATTTCTGATTCACCCATTTGATTTGGCAGGTATTGCAATCTTTGTATCCGCCGGCAAACGATTCGGAAAAATCTGGCACAAGGCAGCACTGGGCGCCACTATTGGCATAGGATTCAGAACCCTACTACACGGTTTTATTTTCTGACCTAAGTAAATAGTGGTTTCCATAAAAACTCACCACCATTTCATCGCGCTGATTAAACCCCCGGTAATGCAAGATTGCAACACCACGATCCGGTTTTGATTTGGATTCGACCAACCTCGAAACCTCGACAACAGACTTCAACGTGTCTCCTGCACGAACGGGAGCATACCAACGAACCTCATCAAGACCTGTTCCACCGAGGCTAGCACGGTTAAGCACCCCACTCTGTATAAACAATCGAAAGCAAAGTGCAATTGTCTGAAATCCACTGGCAATAAGGCCGCCAAAAATCGACTGTTCAGCCGCAACCGCATCAATATGAAAAGGCTGAGGATCATACATCATCGCAAATGCACTGATATCTGCGCTCTGGACCGTGTAACCATCGGTAGAAAATCGGTCGCCAACCTTCAGATCTTCAAAATATTTGAAATGAATGTGCTGACTCATAATGAACTGAGTGCCTACATGCGCTTTGGGGCCAACACCAGCGCCTCACCTTCCAAAACAATCTTACCGTTAACATGGCAAATCGTTTCGAGGGTAGCACGGTTTTTAGCAGCATCAATTGACTTGACCGTTACCGTTGCAGCGACTGTTTCCCCTGGCCGAACTGGCGCTTTAAACTTGAGCGTCTGACCCAAATAAACCGTCCCAACCCCAGGAAGTTTGTTAGCAATACAGGCGGAAACAACACCCGCCGTTAGAATGCCATGTGCAATACGGCCACCAAATGGGGTGCCTTCAGCATACTCCTGATTCAGGTGAACCGAATTGATATCACCCGATGCAGCAGCAAACAAAATAATGTCAGTCTCAGTCAGGGTTTTTGCGTAAGTACGCGACATTCCCACTTCCATCTGCTCAATCGTAAATCCGATATCCTCGTTCATAAGAACTTCACTCCTTTTTTAATGACCCTTAAACTTCGGGGTGCGTTTTTCCTTGATGGCGCATAAACCTTCCAGATAATCGTCGCTACAATAAACAACCCGTCTGCTAGCCTCGATCCGCTCAAACTCATTCGATGTTAAAGGAATGGCGTTACAGATGGATGTCAGCTGCTCCTTGAAAACAGCATTAGCGAGCGGTGCTGTCATGGTAATTTCCGTTGCGATCTGACGAGTAAAAGATGTTAAATCTTCAGCTGGGACAATATGATTCACTACACCGTATCCAGCTAACCGCGCCGCAGGTATCGGTTGAGCCCGATAAAACATTTCCTTAAGTATGTGAAGCGGGATTACATTCAGTAGGTTCATCAACCCTGATGGATTGTATGGGAGCCCCAGACGGCTGGGCGTGAAGGAGAAACAGGCACTCTCCGATGCGACCACAATATCCGCGGCAAGTACCCATTCACAAGCGCCTCCCCACACCGTACCCTCAATCTGCATGATGATGGGAAGCGAGGAGACTTGCATCGCCCGGACCGCTCGTCGCAGTGGCTCATGGAACTCCAGCGGATCCTGGGCATGGGGCGGTAACTCATGAACGTCATAGCCGGCGGACCAGACCTTGATACCGGGCTCCGTACAAACGATAACGACCCGAGCACCATCTTGTTTCAGAGACTCCAAACCCGCAACAAACTGATCAATCAGCCTGCCACCCATTACATTCAATTTATCGACGTGGGTCAACCGAAGTTGCCCCACTCGACCATCAAGACTAGTCTCAATCAGATTTTTATGGGTTGTCACGGAACTAATTGATTCCAGAACGTTTGATCAGCGCCTGAATCTCGCCAACGATACCTCGCCGGAATGCCAGCACACAGAGTACAAATATTGCGCCCATAATCACCGTAACCCACGAGCCAACCTTATCAGCGAGCTCGTTTTGCAGCGTCACGATGGTCGCAGCACCCACCAAGGGTCCAAATATTGTGCCAAGCCCGCCTAACAGGGTCATCAGGACGACCTCACCGGAAGTGTGCCAATGTACATCAGATAATGAAGCCAATTGAAAAACCAGCGTTTTGGTTGCACCTGCCAAACCTGAAATCGAAGCAGAGAGCACAAAAGCAATCAATTTGAATTTGTCGACGTCATACCCCAATGAGACTGCACGGGGTTCGTTTTCTCGGATCGCCTTTAGAATCTGGCCAAACGGCGAGTGAATCGTGCGGTAGATAATGAAGAATCCAAAGCAAAAGATCGCAAATACCAAGTAATACATGGCGATATTGCTGTCCAAATCGATAAAGCCAAATAGGTTGCCGCGCGGAACACCCTGCAACCCATCCTCACCCCCAGTGCCAGGAACTTTCTGGACTATAAAGAAGACCATCTGAGCCAGAGCTAGGGTAATCATCGCAAAATAAATCCCTGAACGGCGGATAGCAAGCTTGCCAAATACCCAGCCAAGGAGTCCGGCAACAACCGTACCACCAATGATACCGAGCTCAGGACTTAGACCGCTGTCACGAATCAACATGCCACAAACGTAACCAGCGACTCCAAGGAAGGCTGCATGGCCAAAGGAAAGCAGGCCGACAAAACCCAACAACAGATTGAATGCGCTGGCAAAAAGCCCAAAACAGAGAATTTTCATCAGAAAAGTCGGGTAAACCACATAGGGTGCAACCAGACCAGCGAGAAAGAGGGCAGCAAAAAGAATGTTCATGTTTTTGCTTTGAGTGTGTTCGGCGTTCATCAATATCTCCTCAGCTGCCGATCAGGACTTACCAAACAGGCCATTGGGGCGAACCATCAGCACCAAGACCATAATGACAAAGACCACGACGCTCGATGCTTCTGGATAAATAACTTTAGTTAAACCTTCAATTAGCCCTAATCCAAGACCAGTCACGATTGAACCAATGATCGAACCCATGCCACCGATCACCACCACAGCAAAAACCACGATAATCAAATTTGAGCCCATTAGCGGGTTGACCTGAAACACTGGGGCAGCAAGTACACCGGCAAACGCAGCAAGCGCCACCCCGAAACCATAGGTGAATGTAATGAGCAAAGGCACGTTAATTCCAAGTGCCTGAACAATCTTGGGGTTTTCAGTTCCGGCACGGAGATAAGCGCCAAGTTTTGTCTTTTCGATCATGTACCAGGTGCCGAAACATACAGTTAGCGAGGCAACAATCACCCATCCGCGATAGATCGGTAGATTCATGAATCCGAGTGGGATAAATCCGGTCAGTGCCTCTGGGACCTCATAGGATTCACCTGAAACGCCAAACTGATCCCTGAAAACACCTTCAATAATCAGGGCTAGTCCAAATGTCAGCAGCAATCCATAGAGATGATCCAGTTTATAGAGACGCTTGAGCATGGTCCTCTCTAAAATCATACCAAAAGCACCCACAATAAGGGGAGCCAGCAATAGCGACGTCCAATAGCCGATATTGAAGTAAGTCAGACCCATCCAGGCGACAAACGCACCCATCATATACATCGCACCATGCGAAAAGTTGATGATGTTCAAAAGGCCAAAAATGATCGCCAGCCCCAGGCTCAGGATGGCATAAAACGAACCATTAATCAGGCCAATCAGCAGTTGACTTCCCAAAAGGGCGCTTGGTATCCCGAAGATTTCCATCAGTTACTCCCGGACGGGTCATTAGAAATGACCCGTCCATCAGCTTAGTTAAATATCACTTCTTCACGAGCGGGCAGGTGCTATCCTTCAGAGGGATAAATGCCTGATCTGCTGGAATAGTGGCTTTGATGTTGTAGTAATCCCACGGATACTTCGCATCGCTGGCGTTCTTGACTTCGGCCAGATACATGTCATGAATCATACGACCGTTAGGTTGAATGCGACCGTTCTTAGCGAAGAAGTCATTGATTGGAGTCTTCTTCATGTAGGCCATAACCTTCTGTGTGTCATCGCTATTTACTGCTTTGACCGCTTTCAGGTAGTTATAGACCGAAGAATACTGACCTGCTTGAACCATAGAAGGCATTTTGCGCATCTTGTCGAAATAGCGACGTGACCAGGCGCGGGTTTCATCGTTACGATCCCAATAGAAACCCGTCGTCAAATACATGCCCTGCGTGGTCTTGAGACCCAGCGAATTCACGTCGGTGATGAACATTAGCAGGCCAGCCAGCTTTTGCTTTGGCGTGATGCCGAACTCAGCTGCTTGCTTGATCGAATTCATCGTATCGGCACCGGCATTAGCCAGACCAACGACTTGCGCGCCAGACTGCTGCGCCTTCAGGAGATAGGACGAGAAGTCACTGCCCGGAAACGGGTGACGAACCGAGCCGAGAACCTTGCCGCCATTAGCGATAACCACCTTAGATGCATCAGCTTCCAGCGCATGGCCAAAAGCATAGTCGGCAGTCAGGAAATACCAGGTCTTACCGCCCTGCTTGGTCAATGCGCTGGCCGTACCGTTCGCAAGTGCCGCGGTGTCATAAGTGTAATGAATCGTCACATCATTACATTCCTTGTTGGTAATTGCGGTAGAGGCCGAGCCATTAACCAGGGCAATCTTGTCCTTTTCCTTGGCAACCTTCATCACAGCTAGTGCAACGGAGGTGGTTACCAGTTCAGAAGCTACGTCGACACCGTCGCGCTCGAACCACTCGCGTGCCTTGTTTGAAGCAATATCAGCCTTATTCTGGTGATCTGCTGTCACCATTTCGACCTTGAAATTTGGCTTTTCGTTGGCCATAAAGTCATCAATGGCCATTTTGGTTGCCGTGACCGTACCCGGACCTGCCAGATCCGAATAAGTGCCCGACATATCCGTCAGCACACCGATTTTGACAACATTGTTGCTAACCTGAGCCTGAGCAGCCAAAGGCAATGCTGCCATAAGCGAGAATGCTGCAATTTTCTTTTTCATCAGTTGTGTCTCCTTCTGTTGTTGTGCTTGATCTAGACGCCAAGCGTTTGATGCAACCAGTCCATCTTCGACTGCAAATCATCTTTTTCAATCGTTTCGATGATTTCACCATGCTCGAGTACATAATGCCGGTCGGCCAACGGTGCAGCGAAACGGAAATTCTGTTCCACTAGCACAATCGTGTACCCACGCTTCTTCAACTCGGTAATCACTTCACCAAGTTTTTTAACGATCACGGGGGCCAGGCCTTCCGTGATCTCGTCGAGCAATAGCAATCTCGCTCCGGAACGGAGTATTCTTGCCATTGCCAACATTTGCTGTTCACCGCCGGAGAGTTTGGTGCCTGGACTATTACGGCGCTCTTCCAGATTCGGGAACATCTCGTAGATTTCTTCAATGGTCATGCCACCACTAGCAACAATCGGTGGCAAGGTCAGGTTCTCCTCACTGCTGAGCGAGGAAAAGATCGCACGTTCTTCAGGGCAAAAACCAACACCATGATGGGCGATTCTGTGGGTTGGCACATGAATGATTTCGGTACCGTTCAGCATAATCGACCCGGATCGACGTCCTACCAGACCCATAATTGACTTCAAGGTTGTAGAACGGCCAGAACCATTTCGACCCAGCAACGTGACGCACTCCCCTTTATTAACCTTGATATCAAGGCCATGAAGAATATGTGACTCGCCATAATAGGCATGTAGATCCGTGATACGGAGATATTCTGTGTGCGTGGTTTGGTTATTCATCGCGCTTTCCGTTAGTGATGTGCATCATTCATATCGTCCGAACCCACATAGGCCTCTAGCACCTGCGGATTGTTCGAGACTTCATCGTAGGTGCCTTCTGCAAGGATGCTTCCACGGGTTAAAACTGTAATGCGGTCACATAGATGGGATACAACCGATAAATTATGTTCAACCATCAGAATGGTCCGATTGGCAGAAACTTTTCGAATCAATTCAACAACGCGAGAAATGTCCTCCTGTCCCATACCCTGGGTAGGCTCATCGAGCAGCATCATTTCGGGGTCAAGTGCCAGTGTCGTAGCAATCTCAAGCGCCCGCTTACGACCATAAGGCATCTCTGCGGTGATGGTATTAGCAAAACTTTTCAGGTCTACCGATTCCAATAATGCAATTGCCTCATCATTCAGGCAGTTCAAAGATTTTTCCGACTTCCAGAATTGGAACTCCGTTCCAAGCTTGCGCTGAAGGCCAATACGGACATTTTCCATGGCCGTTAGATGGGGGAATGTTGCCGAAATCTGGAACGAGCGAATAAAGCCACGTCGCGCCGTTACTGCAGGCGGTTCATGAGTAATATCATCTCCTTTGAAAACAATCTTTCCGGATGTGGCAGGCAGAAACTTGGTAATCAGATTGAAAACCGTCGTCTTGCCCGCACCATTGGGTCCAATTAGCGCATGGATCGACCCCTTCTTGACCTTAAGATTTACATCCGAGACCGCAGTAAAACCCTTAAAATCCTTGCAGAGATTTTCTGTTTCTAATATGAACTGGCTCATGTCTTCTCCGGTAGTCCTGTCAGCCAAATTACATGGTTGAATAGTTTGGACCACCGCCACCTTCAGGGACAGTCCAGTTAATGTTTTGAGTGGGGTCTTTGATATCGCAGGTCTTACAATGTATACAGTTTTGCGCGTTGATTTGCAGTTTCGGTGTACCCACCTCTTCACCAACAATCTCATAGACGCCCGCGGGGCAATAGCGGATTTCCGGAGCACCAAAACGTGCAAAGTTGACGCTCATTGCCAACCCTGGGTCTTGTAGCTGCAAATGACAGCGCTGATTCTCTTCGTGGTTAGTGCTCGAAAGAAATACAGACGACAGACGATCAAAGGTCAAAACGCCATCTGGTTTCGGATACGCGATTTTCGGTGCCTTGCTTTTATCAAGCAACTGATCATGATCGGCATGATGGCGCATCGTCCACGGGGCTTTCCCGCGGAAAAGGTAGGTATCAATGGCGCTATAAGCCATCCCTCCCCATAGCCCCCATTTGAAGGATGGACGAATATTACGTACGCTGTAAAGTTCGTCCCATAGCCAGGTCTTTTTCAGGTTTTCCGGGTACGCCGTCGCTTCGTTTTGGGGGTTTTCCTTGGCAAGCAAGTCAAACACAGCATCAGCGGCCACCAGGGCCGATTGCATCGCCATATGTGTGCCTTTGATCTTAGGCACATTCAAAAAGCCTGCAGTGTCGCCGACTAACAAACCGCCCGGGAATGTTAATTTAGGAAGCGATTGAAAGCCCCCTTCCGACAAAGCACGGGCACCGTACGAAATCCGCCTACCACCTTCTAGGTGCTTGCGAATCGTTGGGTGTGTCTTATACCGTTGGAATTCTTCGTAGGGCGACAGCCATGGGTTTTTGTAATCCAGGCCGACAACAAATCCCACTGCCACCATATTGTCTTCTAGGTGATAGAGAAAGGAGCCGCCATAGGTATCTGAAGGTAACGGCCATCCGGCGGTATGAATAATCAGCCCCGGTTTGTGCTGCTCTGGCGACACTTCCCAGAGTTCTTTGATGCCAATACCGTAGGTTTGCGGGTCAACGCCATCGCGCAAATTAAACTTCTTGAAGAGTTCCTTGGTCAGCGAACCACGGCAGCCTTCGGCAAAAATCGTCTGCTTTGCATGCAACTCCATACCGGGCTGATAGTTACCGGTCTGTTCCCCGTCCTTACCAATCCCCATGTCACCAGTGGCCACACCTTTGACTGACCCGTCCTCGTTGTAGAGCACCTCTGCAGCAGCAAAGCCGGGGTAAATTTCAACGCCCAGTGCCTCGGCTTGTTCCCCCAACCAGCGGCAAACTTTGCCTAAACTGACGATGTAATTACCTTCATTGTGCATCTGTGGTGGCGTCGGTAACTTGCGGGCACCCGTTTCAGACAGTAGAAGAAATTCGTCTTCATTAGCTTCAGTAATTAGTGGCGCACCCATTTCACGCCAATCCGGCAACAGCTCATTCAAAACCCGGGGTTCAATGACCGCACCAGAAAGAATATGAGCACCTACCTCTGAACCCTTTTCAATAAGGCAGACATTAATATCGCGACCACTCTCTGCAGAACGCTGCTTGAGACGTATCGCCGCCGTTAGACCAGCTGGGCCGGCGCCAACAATAACGACGTCATACTCCATCGATTCGCGATCGTTACGCATGATGCTTCCTTAAAACAGCGATTCTTCAAGTGACAGTACCGAAGCGCTACCTTCGGTAATGGCTGCCGAATAGGCTGCAGCCTTTGGTAGTTGATGCGCAGCAAAATAGCGCGCAGTAGCTAGTTTTGCTTTGTAGAAATCATCGCTTGAGCCATTGTCGATGTGCTGCTGAGCAATTTGTGCAGCACGCGCCATGAGCCAACCACCAGCGACCACACCGGTCAGGAAGACGTAGGGTACGGCGCCGGCTAGTGCGGCTTGCGGGTTACTATCGTAGTTTGCGAGTAGCCATTGTGTGGCTTTTTCAAATTGCACCAGTGCCGCATCGAGTTGCTGACTGATATCGAGCAGCTTAGGATTCTTGCTCAATTCCTCAATCGTATTTCGTATTTGTGCGGTCAAAATCGCAGCGCTGACACCTGCATTACCTGCTTCATCCTTATCTTTGGCAAGCTTACGTCCGACTAGGTCATTCGCCTGTATTGCAGTGGTCCCTTCGTAAATTGGGGTGATTCGAGAGTCGCGCATATACTGGCAGGCACCGGTTTCTTCAATGAAACCCATACCACCGTGTACCTGAATACCAGTTGATGTAATCTCAACACTGCTTTCAGTGCACCAGCCTTTGACGACCGGCGTCAAGAAGTCAACCATGGCCTGCGCTTCTTTAGCCTTGGCTGCATCAGAATTGTTATGAGAATGATCCAACTGGGCTGCAACCCAGTAGGCCAGTGCGCGCATGGCTTCCGTGCGCGATTTCATATCCATCAACATTCGACGCACATCAGGGTGATGAATAATCGGCTTAGCCACGCCCGACTTGTCACCGATTGGGGCCCCCTGGATACGGTCACGGGCATAAGCCAGGGCATGTTGATAGGCACGCTCAGAAACACCCACGCCCTCGAGACCCACATTGAGACGAGCATGATTCATCATGGTGAACATATAACCCAAACCCTTATGGGGTTCGCCAACAAGGTAGCCAATGGCGCCTTCGTTTTCGCCAAAGGACATGACCGCCGTGGCACTACCATGAATGCCCATCTTATGCTCGATCGAAGCGCAGATCAGATCATTGCGATCGCCAAGGCTACCATCGGGGTTCACCAGATACTTCGGCGCGAGGAAAAGCGAGATCCCCTTAACCCCTGGAGGCGCATCAGGCAGACGTGCCAGCACGAGGTGGATAATGTTCTCCGCCATATCGTGCTCACCCCAGGTGATGAAGATCTTCGTACCCGTGATGCGGTAAGACCCATCAGCCTGCGGCACGGCCTTCGAACGTACGGCGCTTAGATCCGAACCTGCTTGCGGTTCGGTCAGGTTCATCGTACCAGTCCAAACACCCTCCACCATTTTCGGCAGATAGGTGTTCTTTAGCTCTTCAGAACCATGATGTGCAATCGCTTCAATTGCACCGGTGGTCAGCATTGGACAAAGAGCAAACGAGATACTGGCTGATTTCCACATCTCCTGAACAGCAGAAGAAACCAGAGTTGGCAGCCCCTGGCCGCCGAACTCGGTCGCGCAAGGCATAGCATTCCATCCCGTTTCAACAAAGAGCTGGTAAGCGTCTTTGTAACCATCGGCTGACGTCACCACACCATCCTTCCAGGCACAACCCTGCCGGTCGCCGACTGGATTGATCGGATCTATCACTTCCGAGGCAAATTTTCCCGCTTCGTCCATGATGGCATCAACCAGATCCGGGGAGCATTCTTCATAGCCAGGCAGCTGTGTCACGGCCTCAAGGCCTGCTAGTTCATTCATCACAAACTGCATGTCGCGGACGGGGGCGATATAGGTGCTCATCAATAAACTCCGAAATTCCTAGATTTGTGGATTATTAGCCTGTAGTTCACAACGCCGTGGTCAACTGTGGCACGGCTTCAAAGAGGTCGGCCACTAAACCGTAGTCAGCCACCTGGAAAATGGGCGCATCCGGATCTTTATTGATGGCCACGATGACCTTTGAATCCTTCATGCCGGCCAAATGCTGGATCGCACCCGACATCCCCACTGCAATATAAAGCTGAGGCGCAACGATCTTGCCTGTCTGACCAACTTGGCAATCATTAGAGACAAACCCCGCATCGACAGCAGCACGTGAAGCACCAATCGCCGCGCCCAGCTTATCCGCCAGGGGCTCCATAATCGATTTAAAGTTCTCTGCACTACCTAAACCACGCCCACCCGAAACGACCACCTTCGCGGCACCCAATTCAGGCCGTTCTGACTTGGTCAGCTCGCGACCCACCAAATCAGACTTTTGGCCAGAATCTGCAGGAGCGGCATTTTCAATCATTGCGCTGCCACCCTCAGCCACTGGATCAAAAGCTGTAGAACGAACCGTAATGACTTTTTTGCCGTCTGTTGATACAACGGTCGCCAAGGCGTTACCCGCGTAGATCGGACGTACGAAGGTATCTTCAGCAACAATACCAACGATATCCGAAATCTGAGCCACATCAAGAAGTGCAGCCACTCGCGGCATCGTGTTTTTACCGTAGCTACTAGCGGGGGCCAGCAGGTGGCTGTAGCTTCCGGCGAGTGACGTCATCAACTTGGCGAGAGACTCGGCAGCCTGATCACCGTATCCGGCATTGTCAACTACCAAAACTCGCTTGACACCCTGAAGCGAAGCCACTTTGGCGGCCACTTCGGAACAGCCTTCACCAGCGACCAGCACATCAACATCAGTCGACAATTTAGCCGCTGCAGCAATAGTATTAAGAGTTGCCGCTTTCAGCGACTTATTATCGTGTTCAGCAAGGACCAAAACAGCCATGATCTCTCCTTAAATCACTTTGGCTTCATTACGAAGCTTGTTGAGCAGATCGGCCACATCGGCCACCTTGACACCACCTGCGCGCTTGGGCGGCTCACTGACCTTGACGGTCTTAAGACGTGGCGCAATATCGACGCCTAGGCTATCAGCTGAAATCGTCTCCAGCGGTTTTTTCTTGGCCTTCATGATGTTGGGTAATGTGGCATAACGTGGTTCGTTTAGTCGCAGATCAGTGGTCACCACGGCCGGCAACGACATGGCCAGTGTTTCCAACCCACCATCGATTTCTCGGGTAACGGTGACCTTATCGCCTGAAAGCTCTAGCTTCGAGGCAAAGGTAGCCTGCGGCCAATCCATCAGCGCGGCCAGCATCTGGCCGGTCTGATTCGAGTCGTCATCAATCGCTTGCTTACCGCAAATTAGGAGTGACGGACTTTCCTTCTCGCACACGGCTTTGAGCAGCTTGGCCACGGCCAATGGCTGTAGCTCAATATTGGACTCAACCAAGATGCCTCTATCGGCACCCATAGCCATCGCTGAGCGCAAAGTATCTTGGCAGGGCGCAGGGCCACAGGACACGGCTACCACTTCTGAGACCAAGCCCTTTTCTTTGAGACGAACCGCTTCTTCGACTGCAATCTCATCAAAAGGGTTCATCGACATCTTGACGTTAGCCAGGTCGACATCTGTCTCATCAGCCTTTACACGGACTTTGACGTTGTAATCTACAACACGTTTGACCGGAACCAGTACTTTCATAGCAACTCCTGGTGCACTTTGGGGTTATTCAATCGCAGAAGATGACTTTGCCATCTCACGCAGGCGAAACTTTTGTACTTTACCCGTGGATGTCTTCGGGATCTCGATAAAGACCACCTTTTTCGGCACCTTAAAGCGCGCTAGGTGTTCACGGCAGAATTCAATGATCTCAGCTTCGGTTGCCTCTTTACCGGGGCGCAATTCGACATAGGCACAGGGTACCTCTCCCCATTTTTCATCAGGCTTCGCAACAACGGCTGCCAGATTAACAGCGGGATGACGTAACAACACCTCTTCAACTTCCAGCGACGATATATTTTCGCCACCTGAAATAATCACATCTTTCGAGCGATCTTTGATCTTCACGTAGCCATCGCTATGCACCACGGCCAGATCACCCGTGTGGAACCAGCCGCCCGCAAACGCCTCCGCACTCGCATCTGGATTCTTGAGATAGCCCTTCATGACCACATTGCCACGGAACATAATCTCACCGACCGTTTCGCCATCCCAGGGAACTGGGAGCATGGTTTCCGGGTCAAGAACTGTGACTGCTTCCTGCAAGTGATAATTAACGCCTTGACGTCCATTGCGAGCAGCACGGAACTCTAAGGAAAGCGCATCCCATTCAGGCTGTTTGGCACATACCGAGGCAGGACCATAGGTTTCTGTCAGCCCATAGACGTGAGTAATATTGAAGCCAATCTTATCGCAACCTTCAATAATGGCAGCGGGTGGTGCAGCACCGGCGATCAGCCCGTTAACGGTGTGATTCAAACCCACGCGACACTCATCTGGGGCGTTAATCAGCATTCCATAAACAATCGGCGCACCACACATGTGCGTAATGTTGTGTTGCTTGATAAGCTCGAAGATCTTGACCGGGTCAACTTTACGCAGGCAGACACTCACTCCGGCGTTAACGGCCATTGTCCACGGAAAGCACCAACCGTTGCAGTGGAACATTGGCAAGGTCCACAAATAGACGGCGTGCGGCGGCATCCCCCAGGACACTACATTTGAAACTGCGTTCAAATAAGCCCCCCGATGGTGGTACACCACACCCTTCGGGTTGCCCGTTGTCCCTGATGTATAGTTCAACGCAATCGGATCCCACTCATCCGCTGGCAGACTCCAACTGAAATTGGGGTCACCCTCGGCCAACAGCGTATCGTAATCTAGGGTTCCTAGACGCTCTTTACTTTCATAACTGGGGTCCATCACGTCAATCACGATGGGTTTTTTGCCCGAAAGAAGCGCCAAAGCACCCCGGATCACTCCGGCAAATTCAGGATCCGTGACCAAAACCTTGGCTTCACCATGCTGTAATTGAAATGCAATCGCTTCAGCATCAAGACGAGTATTGAGTGTATTAACAACTGCACCTGCCATGGGCACCGCAAAGTGCGCTTCAAACATGGCCGCGGTATTAGGCAACATACAGGCAACGGTATCGTTCTTACCAACACCCAGCTTGCTCAAAGCTGAGGCAAAGCGCTTCACCCGTTCATAGGTTTGCGCCCAGGTGAACTGCTGGTCATCCTGAATGATAGAAAGGCGCTTGGGGTAAACCATGGCCGATCGGCGCAAGAAACTCAGCGGCGACAACGGCACATAATTTGCTGCATTCTTGTCTAGACCTGCGTCATATATCGACCCCATGCTATCCCCCTCCTAATGTCTCGATTTGTCTCTAATGTATTTTTGAGCGGCATTATTTTTTGCCACTTTGTCACCTGTAAGCATGACAAACTTTTGTAACATCAAGCTTACGCAAATGTAACGAATGTTTTCAGCGGTAACATTTTTTCATCACCAGACTAAAACTTGTTAGAGTTTATGCCTTTATGCACCGCACAAGCACACGCCCTTCTTCCAACACATGAAGCACGATACGCGACTCGAGCAGGTTGAAGCCGGACTCCATCTTCTGGATCAGGGGATCACTGTGTTCGACTCTGATCTGAAGCTGGTCGCATGGAACGAGCCATTTCTAAAATTGCTCGAATTCCCGAAATCACTCGCTTTCATCGGGGCAAACTTCGAATCCTTTATTCGTTATAACGCGGAACGAGGTGAATATGGCGAGGGGGACACCGAGGAGTTGATTCGCATCCGGGTTGCGGCGGCGCACAATTTTCAGCCCCATAGCTTTGAACGCACACGCCCTGATGGTCGAATACTCCGCATCACAGGCGAACCCTTACCTCATCGTGGGTTTATCACCTTATATACCGACATTACAGAGCAGCGACATTACGAACTACTGATTCAAGAACAAAATTCGGAACTTGAAAAACGAGTTGCCGAACGAACCGATGCCCTTCGCAGAAGTGAAGCCCAGATGAGGCTGGTTACTGACACCATTCCAGCCCTCATCGCCTATTTTGATAGCAATCAGATCTACCGATACGCTAACCTGGGTTACTGCAATTGGTTCAACAAAACGACGGACGAGGTGATTGGCAATTCGATACACAACATCATTGGTATACGTGCACAGGACAGTGTAAAACATCACATCGCGCGGGCGCTATCCGGAGAGCAGGTTACCTACGAATACGCCATGATCAGGAATGGCGAAAGAGTTCACGCACGAAGTACGCTAGTTCCGGAGCTTGATGATGCCCAAAGAGTTATCGGGTGCTTTGTCTTATCTTTTGATATCAGCGAACAAAAACGCATGCAAGCGGCACTGGTGCAGGCCCAGAAAATGGAAGCTATTGGGCAGCTCAGTAGCGGTATTGCTCATGATTTCAATAACTTGCTTACGATTATCGTTGGAAACCTTTCGATTCTAAAGGAACAAGCCCACATCAATGCGCCCATTCTTAACCTCGTAGAGCCGGCTCTCGAGGCTGGCAAAAGGGGGGCGCAACTGGTTCAACGCCTACTGTCATTTTCAAGACAGCAACCCTTGCGGCCCACCGTCATCGACATTCGGTCACTCGTAGAAGATATCGAGCCTTTGCTTCATAGATCCTTGTCTTCCCGAATTCAGTTAAGCATCGAATTCAAAAGCCAGCATCTTGTGGCTCGTATTGATGCTCATCAGCTAGAAAACGCTTTACTTAATCTCGCTGTGAATGCACGTGATGCCATGCCTGACGGTGGCAAACTACAGATCACGCTTCAGAGTGTCAGTCTTGATGAAATGACCTCCCAGGAATATGACGTTGTCGAAGGAAATTACATCCGAATCAACGTCACAGATACGGGCGTCGGCATGGATCCAGAGATCCAGTCACGGATCTTCGAACCTTTTTTTACCACCAAGGATTTCGGAAGAGGCAGTGGGCTAGGTCTCTCGATGATCTATGGATTCGTCAAACAATCAGGCGGCGGTATTTTGGTCAGTAGCGAACCGGAGCTAGGCACAACAATGAGCCTGGTGCTTCCCCGCTGGGATGAAGCCCCCGATGAACTGAACCCATCACCTGCTCAAACTGGAGCCTCTGTAAATCGAACCGGACAGCTGGTACTTCTGGTCGAGGATGACCCTGATGTACGACAGGTGATTCGCAATCAGCTGCTCGATCTCGGTCACCCGGTGCTTGAGGCAGACAATGCTGCACATGGCATTGAATTGGTTCGGAATATTGATGACATCGAAATTGTTGTCACTGACGTCATCATGCCAGGAAGCCGCACGGGAAGAGAAATGGCGCGTGAAGTCAAAGCGCTACGCCCCTCGATTTATATTGTCATAATGAGTGGCTTTGAAGATCTACTCAAAGACAATCATTCCAATGACAACGAATTTACCAGCCTAGCCAAACCTTTTACAAAGCGAGAACTATCGATTGCTCTCGGACAGCCCTAAAATAGTCATGACACAGCCAAATACGCCCACTCGAATCCTGATCGTAGATGACGATCGTCAAATCGCGAGCAGTATCGAAAGCTACCTAGTCACTTACGGATTTCAGTGCGAAACTGCGCGTAACGCGACCGAATTTTTGCGCAAGCTTAAGAGTATGAATCCGGCTCTCTGCATTATTGATTTGGGACTACCCGACATCGATGGCATGGACTTGGTGCGCGAGATCAAATCACAGTCGACTGCCGGCGTCATGATTCTCACGGGCAGATCCCATGTCAGCGACAAAGTCATGGGGCTTGAGATTGGTGCTGATGACTATATGGTCAAACCCTTTGATCCCAGAGAACTGGTGGCCCGCATCAAAAGTGTTCTTCGCCGCCAGACAGAAGCCCCTCAACTCTCCTCATGCGAAGAAATTGCCAGTTTTCATCAGTGGCATTTCAATCTCGCTAACAATACACTGACATCAGATACGCACCCGGAAACCGTCCTCAGCACTGCTGAGGCTGAGCTTCTGAAGGTGTTTGTCAAAAACCCCAATCGAATTCTGCAACGTGAACGCCTCGTTGGCCATCGTGACTTGGGGCCGAACGACCGGAGTGTCGATATTAGAATCTCCCGACTTCGAAAGAAACTCGAAACTGATGCCAAGTCACAGGAAATCATTAAAACTGTTTATGGCTCCGGGTACCTATTCCTAGCTCAGGTGACTTGGGCATCGACCGACAAAGATTCCCCCTGAAGACGCCCCATGTTCCTAGACAACTTCGAAATTCGCGCTTGTTATTCTGATACGGATGCAGCCGGTGTGATTCATCATGCACGACTGCTTGAAATGTTTGAGCGTAGTCGTACTGAATGGCTCCGTCGAATTGGGGCAAATCCAAAGTCTCTTTCTCAAGAGTCTAATCTTTTACTCGTTATCCGGGAGGTCAATCTACAATTTCACGCCCCCGGAGCCCTCGAAGACCTTATGGTATTTAGTCACCTAGTGATCAAGCGTGGCAACTCACAATTTGTCTTGGAACAGAAGGCCTTCAGGTCACTTCCTATACAAAACAAGGATCTGGGCGACCCACAATTACTTTGCACGGGGACCTTTCATCTGGTTTGTGTCAGTACTGCCACCATGAAGTCGCATCCTCTGCCCAACAATATCCCGGAACCCAGCCCTTTATAAGCCGATCCTTATGAAAAGCAAACTCATTAGTGACGATGCACTTAAAACCTATTTCAAAGATGGCTGCCGGATTATATTCGGCGGATTCATGGGGTGCGGCACACCAGATGACATCGTGAGCCTCATCATAGATTCTGGCGTCAGGCATCTCACGATCATAGGTAATGACACGGCGTTTCCGGACACGGGCGTTGGCAGACTTATCTCAGCGGGGTGTGTTGAAAAGGTCATCGCCTCGCATATCGGCACGAATCCGATGACAGGTAAGCTTATGATCGAGGGCAAGCTCGATGTCGAACTTGTACCTCAGGGTACGTTGGTAGAACGTATTCGCTGCGGTGGCGCTGGCCTTGGCGGTGTTATCACCCCAACCGGTATCGGTACAGATGTTGAGATTGGCAAAGAAAAGATCAACATCAACGGTATCAGCTACCTGATCGAGTTGCCAATACGCGGTGACGTTTCAATCCTGCACGCCCACAGAGGGGACGGTAAAGGAAATCTCACATACCGACGCGCGGCACGCAACTTTAATCCGGTGGCCGCCCTTGCCTCCGACTTTGTGGTTGCTCAAGTGGACCATCTCGAAACCGAGTCATTTCTCGATCCGGATAGCGTTATGACACCTGGGGCGGTTGTCGATGCCTTGCTTTCCAGCCGGAGCGCCTAAATGGATGCAAAAAACCTCATTGCCCAACGAGCCGCCCAGGAGCTCCACGATGGCGATATCGTTAACCTAGGCATTGGCTTGCCCACCCTGATTCCTCGTTATATTCCTCAGGATGTTGAAATTACCTTGCAGTCTGAGAACGGCTTTCTCGGACTTGGACCTCTTGATGGCAATCCCATACCAGATCTCGTCAATGCAGGAGGACAACCCTGTGGCATGGTGCCAGGCACGGCCTTTTTTGACAGCGCACTCTCCTTCGCCTTAATCAGGGGTGGGCATATCGATGTCACGATACTTGGCGGACTTGAAGTCGATCAGTACGGCAACCTGGCCAACTGGAAAGTACCCGGAAAAATGATTCCTGGCATGGGCGGGGCGATGGACTTAGTAACAGGATCTCGCCGAGTGATCGTTGTTATGGAACATCTGACTAAAGATGGGGCGCCAAAAATTCTTGACGCATGCCGACTTCCCCTCACGGCTGCAGGCAAAGTACAGCGAATAATCACAGAATATGCGGTCTTTGATGTGATTGAACGATCATTGGTACTCGTTGAGTTGGCTCCGGATGAAACCGTTGAAAGCATTACTGCCAGGACTGAAGCGAGATTCATTGTTTCACCCGATCTGACTTATCGCGGATTTTAACCACATCCTAATGGGCCCTGCCCCCAATAGTATTGGGTCAGATAAATCGATAAAGACCCTAGGTCTTCCTAGTCTTTATTCTCTGGCCCTACCCCATTCCAGGGTTTTACCAGCGTATTCTCGATATCAAAGAGATCCAGCACCCGTCCCACGGTGTGGTCGACCAGATCCATCACCGTTTTAGGCTGGATATAAAACGCCGGGACGGGCGGCATCACAATCGCACCGTTGTCCGTCACCTGGGCCATTGACCGGATATGGCCGGCATGTAAGGGAGTTTCCCTGAGCAGTAACACCAGCCGACGACGCTCCTTGAGCACCACATCGGCGGCACGGGTAATCAGATTGCCCGTCGACCCCCAGGCGATATCCGATAAGGTATGCACCGAGCATGGAGCCACCACCATGCCCAGCGTTTTCAGGGAGCCGGAAGCAATCGAGGCGCCAATGTTCTTGGGGGAATGCACCTTCGTCGCCAGCGATTCAACCCAGGCCGGCGCGTAATCGGTTTCGGTCGCCATCGTCAGCTTAGCGGCATCGCTCATCACCAGATGGGTTTCTACACCGGCCTCTTTGAGCGCCTCGAGGAGCCGGACACCATACACGGTGCCCGAAGCACCGGTAATACCGACAATCAGTCTCTTGGGGTTTACATTCATGGGTCAGATATTACCGCCGGTGGCCAACAATGCAAGGGGCTACTCAGGCCGGTTGGCCATCCAGAGCGACACCACACCCATAACCGCAGCGATGGCAAGAATCAGCCAGATCTCAGCACCCGAAGCATAGAGAACCCCCAGGCTGGCGAGCATCATCAGAGCGGCCATGACCTTGGCCTGCCGGGGAATCGCCCCACGCTCCCGCCATCGGACAATATGTGGCCCGTAACGTTTATGAGAAAGCAGCCAGACTTCGACCTCGGGCCAACCCTTGCTCGCTGCCCATGCCGCAAGGATCATAAAAGGCACCGTAGGCAAACCGGGCACAACAATGCCAATCAGCCCAAGGGCGATAGCGATGACACACAGAAGCCGCCAATAGAATCTACGCATGGGGCATCAACCAATTTGCGATCGTCACTTTAAGATCTGGCGGACAGGGCGTCCTTAAGAACAACCCTACAACCCGCATCAGCAGTGGATTCTACAGAACTTTTCAAAAAAACCCACCATCATGCCCACCGGAAAAAGAACTAGAGGCGATTCATCATGATTC
>JACCDN011131902.1_pt1 | contig 68504 bp, 70 predicted proteins | sample 7441691 | NCBI WGS metagenome assembly JACCDN01 (sample SAMN15323439, study PRJNA562643) | freshwater metagenome | isolation source: river surface water | place: USA:Blue River Watershed | collected 2017-08-16
AGCCGCTTCGTCGCACCCTTCGTCTTATCTTAGAAAAATAGGCTTTCTTTCATTTTCTTACAAATAAAAGCATTTTTTAAAGCGAAGAACATCTGTATTTTTAAATTGATTTTCGAAGTGCTATCTAGCCCTACCTGTTTGCCAAAAAAATATGTAGGAGAAGACCATGAAAAAAATGATTTCAAATGTACTCGTTCTGTCGCTGTTAACGACTTCTTTTGGAACTTTAGCTGCTACTAAAAATATCGCAGAAATTTTAGAGGCGAATAAATTATTAAAATTATCTAATGAAGAAGTTGCTCGAAAAACAGCAAATGACATTATTGAAAACAAAATTACACAAGATGAGTTAATGGAATATTTTGAAAGTGAACTTCCCGCAACAGCAGTTCAAGCAATCAAAAATTCTCAAAATTCAATTTCAACTCCTGAAATGATTCAAAGTCTAATGATGGAAATGGGAAAGGGTGCTGAATATAGTTCATCTTGGGAAGATTTGTTTTGTCTAAATGATTATGGATATCGCTCAGGAGCAATGCTTGGTGGAGCAGTAATAGCTTTATTGCTTTTTTCAGAAGCTCATTGCAATACTAGTCGTTATGCTTGTGTGGCAAAAGCTTATGATAATCCGAGCGCGGGAAGCAACTGGAATTCAGCAAAAAATAATTGGGAAAGTTCTCGTAGTCCATCAGACCCATCATATAATGATTTTTCTTGGTACTACCCAGAACCAAGTTATTCATATGTCGCTACTGGAAGTAATAATCCTGCAAAAGCAGCAGAGCTTAGAAAATATGGAGCAGTTGTTCTTGGAGTTACAGCGGCCATTGGTTTAAGTTGTGTTATTAAACCTCGGTTGTAATTTTTACATATTAAAAATAAAACATTTTAATATTAAAACTCGAATGATAGAAAATGCAAAATTTAATAATAATTTCATAGGGGGAAATACATGAAAAAAATGATCGCTAACGTATTGGTTTTTTCAATTTTAACTTCATCTTTTGGAACTTTTGCGGCAACTAAAAGTATCGCAGAAATCATGGATGCAAATAGAGCATTAAAATTAAGCTCGGAAGAAATTGCGAGAAAAACAACTAACGACATTATCGAAAACAAAATTTCACAAGATGAGATTATGGAATATTTCGAAAGTGAACTTCCAGTAACAACTGTAGCGGCAATTAAAAATGCACAAACCAATGATTTAACTCCAGCAGCAATCGAGGGATTAATGTTAGAGTTAGGAAAAGGAGCAGAGTTTAGCCCAACCTTTGAAAATGCATTATGCCTAGGTGGCAACAGTTTAAAAACACTTGCACTTTTCGGTGGTCTGATCATAGCTGCTGGACTTTATGGTGAAGCAAAATGTAATACAGGTGTAGATAAGTGCCATGCTAAAAAATATGATAATCCAGAAGCCGGAGCATATTGGAATTTAGCAAAAGATCAGTGGGAGAGAACTCATAGTGATCCAAATGATCCATTCTATGGTGACTTTACTTGGATGCACCCAGAGCCAAGTTATACGCTTGTTCCAGTTGGAAAAAATGATCCTGCAAGAGCTTCTGAGCTAAGAAAGTATGGAGCTGTTGCACTAGGGGCAAGTGCTGTAGTTTCTTTAAGCTGTATGGTTAAACCAAAATTATAATAAGTTTTAGAAATAAAAATTTATGATGATAAAAAAAAGGCGGCTTTTATGGCCGCCTTTTTAATTTGAATTTAAAAAGGCGTGAATTGCTGGTAGATCATTCTTCAATTCAGGAAACGCCGGCATTTGGGCCGATTCTCTTTTTGGTTTATAACCATCTGGATATTTCGCATACATTACACGAGCTTCAATCAATTCCTGGCCAGAATTTGCAATCGCGGGCCCGATCGCTCCGTTTTGCGAAGGATCTGGATTATGACAAGCAATACAATTTGAAAGATAAACGGCGCGTCCGCGGTCAACCAGTGGATCAACAGGACCTACCTTTGAGGCTTCTTTTTTTTGACAAGAAACTAAAACTAAAAACAGGGAAGCCGTAAGCTTCCCTGAAAGTTTAAAAATTTTCATTACGCCATAATCTCGATAACAGCATAAAGAACAATCGCAAGCACTAATCCAAAGTGAGTGACTCTCATTGTGTTGTCAATTGGCTTTACTTGGCCTTTTATTGCGTTTAATTCTAAAGCACCAATGATAACTGCTAGAACACCAAATAATGCCCAGCCATTATATTCTGGGTTAACATTAGCTGGTAAATGAGATGCCGCTCCCATAAAAAACAACATTGGGATTGAAAAAAGTGTGTTGTGTCTTGAAGCTCGACGAGCTTTTGCGCCAGAATCCGCTGCATTTGGAAGTGCTGCCCCACCAGCTGCAACTTGCTCAGCTGAAGCCATTACTACTTTTTGATTGGGCCAAATAATAAGCCATACGTTCAAGAACATGATTGTCCCAAGTCCAGCTCCAGTAGCGATAAAGATCCACCAAGAAGTTGCAAACATTGCAGAACCCAAAGCATGTCCTTTAAGACCTAACAAAATGACACCTGATAAAAATGTAAAAAGCGCTCCGTATCTAAACCATTTTAAAACTCTTGGAAGAAGAGTTCTAACAGCGATGCCTTGAGCTGGTTTTAATTTATCGTCGGCCATTAATTGGGCAAACCAATCCATTTGAACGAAATTAAAAAAATAAAGCATTCCAATCCAAATAACACCCGCAAAATAGTGGACCCATCTAAAGAGCATTTCGCCACCTGCAGAACCAAACATACTAAAATCCATGAATCCTCCAATAAAAAGGTATCGAACGAAAAATTACTGATTCTTATTATCAAATTTTATAGATTGTAGGCGTTAAAAGTCAAATAAACTTAGAAGAACTACTCATATTCCTTATGGTTTTTTACAAAAATTTACAAAGTTTTTATTAAAACTCTCAAAGATCGAACTTTCATCTAAAAACAAAAATGACTTTAAATATTTAAGCGATGTTGATTTTAAAATTTCAAGCTCAGTAAGTCTGGATTCGATTCTTTTACAGTTCTTATTTTTATAAATGAAACTTGCTAAATATGCCTCTTTTCCCAGAATTTCTGCTAAATTTTTTTGAGTTTCATAAAGCATTTGCAAATGGCTTTCAATTTTAACTTCCTCTAATTCAAATTCACGCAAAAATAGAACAAGTTTTTCTTCGTAAGTTTTTAAGCTTACTGCTAACAAATTTAATTTCTCTTTTGATGGATTTTCATTTGTATTCATTGAACCTAAAACTTCAACTAAATCTTCTTTTGCATTTTTTAGATTTTCAAATTCAACTTCTTCATCAAAATGATTTTTTGTTAAGTGGTAAAGTGCATGTTGATATTCATGAATCAGCGTCCACGTATCAGTAAGATCACGAACGAGAATTAATCCTTTGCTGTTTTCCTGATCCGCTAAAAATAATCCTAACGTTTGTTTAGAAAAATGTTTTTTCACGTAGAGATTGTCCTCATCAACAATATAGAGTTTTAAACCAAGTGATTCGATTATATTTTTTCTTTCAGAAATACTTGCGGTTAAAAATTGTACCGTTAATTGATCTAAATCAATTGCTTTAGCACTTTCATTAACTCCCACAAGGATTAGAATCAGAATGATTATTTTTTTCATTAGAAATTTATATATTAAATATAGTTACCGTGTTGAATTTGCATCCTTTTTACAGACTATTTTGCCTAATAAATAAAGTAATTATGAAGAACAACAAACCAACTTGTGTATATTTTACAGAGAGGCCCTATATTTTTCTTTTACGACAATGATGATTCTGTTAGATTTCGTAAACTTTTTTAAGAAAGTGTTAAACCACAAAGGGGAGTTTATGGGGAAACTATTATTATGTTTCGTATTAAGTGCTAACGTGTTCGCAGCAACAGTTGAAGAAGCAAAAGGTCTTTTTGAAAACAGAGGACAAAATGCAGATAATGCTGAAATTGCAGCAAACATGTTTAAAGATCTAGCGACAAAAGCTGCATCTGCTGTTGAAAAAGGCATTTTAAAAACTAAAGAAGCTCAAGCTACATATTATGTGGGCGGATTACAAACATCTGATGCTAAGAAAAAAGAGGTTTATGGACGTGGAATGGAAGCTGCAAAAGAAGCTTTCACTACTCTAGATGCATCTGCCGAAGCTTCAAAAACGGATAAAGCTACAGCTCACTATTTCTACGCTATTAACTTAGGTAAATGGGCAGAAGCTAATGGTGTTCTTGCATCTCTAGGTAGATGGCCTGAATTAAAAGAACAATTAGACATCATCGATTCATTAGATAAATCAGTTGATGACTATGGTTCGTTAAGAACTAGAGCACGTGCTCTTCATAAATTACCATTTGGCGACAAAGGTGAATCTGAAAAATTATTAGCTGAAGCTTCTCTTAAAACTTATAACGAAGCTTTTGGTCTTGGTAATAATACAACTGCAAACAACTACTACCTAGACATCTTAGCTAAAAACAGAAACTCGCAAAAATTTTGTGAACTTTACAATGCTACAAACGCACTTCTTGAGCTTTCTGATGAAGAACTTAAAGAACTTAATCCTGCGAAACTTCCAGAGTCAAAAGGTGACTTAAAGAATTTCAAAGAGAACAAAGGTTTCGAAGAAGACGTTAAGAAATTTGCAGACAGAAACTGTTAATTTATAAAAGGTAAAGAAGCATACTTATGAAAAAAATATTACTGGTATCTTTAATATTAAGCACGAGTATCACGATGGCGGCGGATCTAAAGCCGCCATTCGTCTTCAATAATGCAAAGGTTTTGCCTCTTGGGGTAAGAAACTTAAGTTATAAGGGTGCTATGATCGAAGGAAAAGAAAAATTTGACGATGGTGGAAATAGCACAGTAGTTGCTGCCCCATTATTCAAAGATATTACTTTTCAAGAACTCATTGATGGAAAAATGGACCCAACAGAAAAAGGTGCGATCCAACAAGCAATGTATTCGATTGGAGCAAATCCAGACGATACATTCGGACAAACACAAGGACAAGTTAACGTTGAAGCACTCGCAAGCGTGACGGTTTTTGCTTGGGGGGTAACTCCAAAAATTACGTTCGGAACAGTGATCCCAGTTCTTCAGTCTAGTGTTAATGTCAGTAAAGGTATGGTTCAGGTCAATGCTAGTCTTTATGATAAATTCACAGCGGCTTTGGTCGATAAGGGTGCTGATAAAAAAGCTGCTGAATTTGAATCAAAAATGTTAAATCCAATTACTGCAAAAGAGATTGAATACAATTATCAAGTTTCTGACTACCAAAAGAAAACAGAGCTAGGAGATGTTCGTCTATTAGCGAAATATCTCATTTTAGAAAATAATCTTCATCGTGTCACTCTCCAAACAGATGTTACTCTTCCAACAGGAAAACCAGCTGACTACAATAAACTCGTATCTGTAGCAAGTGGTGATGGGCAAACTGATATCGGTGCATCGGTATTTTATGATTACACAATCGATGAAACAATAACGGCTTCGGCCTCTACCGGATATACAGTTCAATTGAAAGATACTCAGGCATTACGAGTTCCTGAGCGTGAATCGAGTAAAATTACTCCTGATATTGATCAAAACGTAAATCGCGACCTGGGAGATGTTGCATTCTTTCAAACTAACGTGAATTATATGAACGACCTCACAATGGGCGTGGGATATGCAATCCAGCTAAAAGGAAAGGATAAATTTGAAGGATCAAAGTTTGCAACAGAACGCTACAAGTGGCTTTCTAAAGAAACAAAACAAGAGATGCACTCAGCACTTTTTTCTGTTGGATATGAAACCGTATCTGCATTTAAAAGAAAAGAGTTTGCAGCACCTATAACGATTTCTCTAAATCACGCTCGAGTGTTTAAAGGGCGCAACGTTGTAAAAGATCCAATTACAACATTAGACTTCTCATTATTTTTTTAAAGGAAGAATTAAATGAAATATTTAAGTTTAATAGCATGCTTAATAATTTTAGGATGCGGAAGAGAAGCAGATCGCATCAAAGCACCGACAAGCTTTGTTGAAAGAAGTCAAACAGATAAATTAGAACCAAATGAAGTTCGTGCAAATTCAAAAATGCGGGCCATGACTTTGTTATCTTACCCGCTCCAATCTGATGTGACAGATTGGAGTTTTAATTATGGTGAAGAAACAAAAAATAGTTGGAACACATTTCTAGAATCTTTAACATTTAGAGATCGTTTAATAACGAGTTTTCCCCTTGAGATGGATGCGGTAGCAAAAGTTAGAGAAGCAGTAGTGTTGGTGCAATCGGCGGGTGAATCAAGAGATCAAGCGTATAAAAAGTTAGTTCCTCTATTAAAGCAAATGGCAAAAATTGATCAGCAAAAAGAAAATTTAAAATTAGAGAAAACACCAACCGATTTAGATACAATCAATTGTTATTATGCGAAGAGAGCTGCTCCTAATAAGTCGACTGAATGTAAATCAAAAGCAGAAGGTGAGTACACAAAAGTGCTTAAAACCTCTAAGTGTAGTGATTTTGTAAAGTATAAATTCATCGATATTGAAGCTAATGTTCAAATTCAACAAAGAATGGGTCAATGTCTTGAGTTGCAAGCGGAATTAGATCAATTAACAGCTGAAAATAAAAAACTGGATAGTCAAAAAGGTGATTTAGAATTAGTTCGCTCAGCTGGTGAGTCAATTGTTCTTGATCTTTTACAATCAATTGAAAAAGTTAATCCAGGATTAGTTTTAGTTGCTACTGGGGCAACAATTGAAAAAAATAAAACTGACACTTCATCGCCGGTGTCTAAAATTACAATATCAGAAAATCAAATAACTGAACTGTCTTTAAGAATTGATTTTGGAACTAATCTTTCAACTGGCTCAGGAAAAGTTGAATACTCACTAGAGAATGGAAAGATTGCCAATATGACCTTCCAAAAAGAAAGCGATGGTGTTTGGACGTTACGTTTTGACATCATGACCTCTGACTTTGTGGTTCGTACAAACTTATCGTACTCTGTTCACCCAACACTTGGAATGCGCTTTGTAGGAGAAGCCAATTACATCTACAGCAATGGCGTTACTCGAAAAGGCGTCATGAAGCTAGAGTTCGATTTAGAATAAAAAAAATGAATCTCATTCAAACTTGGATTATGACTGATTAATTAGGAGAGGGTTTTATGAAGTTAAGTGTTTTAGTTATCTTATTGACAATATTCAATCAGTCATCATTTGCTGAAAGCTATAATTTTTCATGCGGAAAAGTAGGCAATGTCCCACGTACATTGACAGCGAAAACTAAGGATCCTGGAGAGGATGGCTACGTCCTCGAGGCAACTTACCAAACAGGCAGCGTGGATCAGACAACAGGAATGCAAACCAAAAGAATTTATCAACTAGTTGGGCAATCTGACATCCTAGATGACAATGGGAAACAAACATCAGCACTTACATTCCTTCTGTTGTCTGATCCAAATTTTCAAGTAGTCGTCACAAAAACTAAAAAGAAAGGAGATGTGGTCGACGGGATTCAAATTGATGTTAAAAAAGAATCAGTTATCGAGTTCAAATGCAGACTAAATTCTTATACAAAGTAAATTATAAACTTACTCTCTTTGCAAGAGAAACTTCGCATCTAATCTTAACGTTCTTTGGTTTTTACCAAATGTCTTTTCACTTGGAACCCCAAAGCGAAATAACCATATTCCAGATAAATTTTCTTCCGAAAGATTAAATTCATCTTTTAAGATTTGATAAGTGTCATCTATATCTTTTTGATAACTTTTAATGAACTTGTCGTTTCTATATTTTTGAGAAAAGGGCAGCATTGAAGCGCTTGACATTGGCTGGATTGCCATCCCTAATTCAGTAAGGCGCAACCAAATCTTTAAGATCTCTTTTCCGGAATTAATAATTGAATGATCATCATGACCAGCTAAGTAAACCAATCCAAACCCACATGCTTGTGTGTAGAGAAAATGTATTTTCAAATAAGTCGCAATTTTAAAGTATGGCCTTAAAATGAGGTTCGCGATTTTTGAATGCAGCGACAGCTTTACAAGAAGAGCATTAAAAATATCAACATTTAAATTCCTAAGCGACATTCCTGTTTTACTCTCTATAACAGTTTTATCTGTATATCTAAACCATTTTTCAATATCTGCCAATGCTTCATGGTCATCAAAAATCATTGTCTCCATTCGATAAATAGTTTTTAACATTTTTTTTGATAGTTTCTCTTTAAGTATTACTTTGCCAATTGATTCTCTTGCGAAATCAAATTGGGTTTTTTTAAAAAACCCACGATAAGTCATTCGCTGTTCAAGCAAAGACTGATAATTTAAGTTCGTTTTAAAATTAGTTTGTGTTTCGCTTCCAGCATCTAAAGAAATTTTTAACCACAACTCATTCTTTTCAAATTTTTCTGCATATTCTAGATTTATTTTAACGCCATTAATTTGCGAATATGTTTCTGCGATTGAAACAATCATTCCCAAAGATATAAGTGAAGCTATGTTAGATTGATTAAATTTATGACGTGCAATTTCTGTATAATGAAAAACCATAATCTCATTACTGCCCATACCATACCGAAACTGTTGAGCATTGTCCCCGGTTGGAATGAGCCTGAATAATTTAATCAAGTTTTCTATCTTCGACATAACAATTCCTCACATCCTTTATTTTAGTTTACATTTGCCACAGCTTGCATAAAAATTTATTAAATCAACCGTGGCAATTTGCCATTGCGAAAGAGATCAAGGATGAGTCCAACAAATGAGCTTATTAAATATTACGAACGCTATGAAGGCGAGACTGCTAAATCTCTGCGCAATTTTTCAAAATTCTTAGACATTGATCCATCAACGGTAAGCAAAATTCTTGCTGGAAAAAGAAAAATCCCTAAGTCAAAAGCCATTTCTATTGCGGAAAAAATTTTCGACAATGAGAACATGAAATCTGAATTTGTTTTCTCAATAATTAATTCCCCTACAAAAAAAAAAGAATTTAAAGACAAATTTTTCGATGAACAGATTTTAGATCAAGAAGCAAAGGACATGTTTCAAATTATTTCTCAATGGGAATTTTTTGCAATTTTAAATATTTTAAAAGTTAAAAATTTTGATCACAGCGTGGAATTTATCGCTAATTCATTAGGTATATCCATAAAAAGGACAAAGTACTGTTTGGAAATATTGAATAAAAACCAATTTATTGCAATCGATAACGGTAAATATAAAAGGTTAATTAAAAAACTCAATACTACCCACAATGTAATGTCGAGGGCTTTACAACTTGCTCACCAAGAAGAGCTAAAACTTGCAGAGAAAAAAGTTGATATTGAAGTTGATCGCAAAGATTATCAATCTAATACTTTTCTTGTTTCAATGAAAAATCTCCCTAAACTAAAGAAAATTATTAATAAAATGTATGATCAAATTGACCAGCTTCTTGAAGAGGATAAAGAGGAAGAGGATATAGATGAGATTTATATTTTAAGCTCTCAGTTATTTCCAATTTCAAATTGCAATGGACGGCCATCAAAAAAGGAACTTCACTAATGAAAAAAATCTTCATTATTGCGGCCATATATTCTTCGTTTGTATATGCAGGAGATCGCAAAGGAAACGGTGCCGATTCTGTTGTTTGCTCAAATAAAACATATCTTTTAGATTTTTTAGAAATTAATACAATTGAAAAATATGAGCTGAATAATGAATCACAGTCAGATGAGCTTACCCAAGTAAAAGAAGCACTTTTAAAAATTCCTCTTCTATCTGGCAGACTTCAAACTTACTTTAAGTGGATTGATGAATTTTATAGCGAGGTCCGTTTTGTCAAAACAGGTATAGGTGAAGTTAGCGATAGTGGCAACATTAATATTGATCGCGAACGTTATAAAAATTGTTCTTTTAAGCAATTAGTTTTACAACGTCGTGAAGTTATCGGGGCCGAAAAACGTTATCTTATCGATCAGAATCTATGGAATCAATTATCAAATACTCATAAGGCCGGAGTAATCCTTCATGAACTCCTTTATCGCGAGCTAAATTCTGAAACATCTTTCAATCTTCGCCATTTAAACCGTTTTATTTTTGACCATTACTTAACAAATCGTGAAATCAATTACGATTTATTACTGTCCATCTTTAAAGCGAATAAATTTTCTTATGTAAATATTCATGAAATGCCATTCACACTTGATAGTGTTTTCATTAGAGAAAATCTACCAATTGGACAAATTATTTATCCTGGCGAAGAAATACTTATTTTAGAAAACAAGGTAAAGTCGAGTGGGGGATTTGTGGAATTTTTTACTAACGGTTTCCCAAAATTTTTCTATTATACTGGCTATATGAGATTAAACTCTCCTGAGTATAAAATTCATGTTTGTGGCAATGCCCCTAAGAACTCATGCCGCGTGAACTTTTATCCATCAGGTGCAATTTTTTCCTTGAATAACATTAGTATTGAAAATCAAACTGGCCCACAGAAGATTGAATATAAAGATGCTATTTTTTTCAATGAAAATGGAGAAATAATTGAGATTCGATAAAACAAAAATACTTCTATCGGTTATTATGAATCTTTTTTTGTTTAAAAACATTCACGCAATTGATTTTCCATCTGCTCAAAGTGTTTATCTTTTTAACTGTGATAACAAAAATGATCCAAACCATTTGATGCCTTTAGCATTTTATGAATTTGATTTTGAAGCGACTCACGAAAATTTTTCAAAACTTAATCGAAATCTAGCGTTTGATTTACAAAAGGTATCGCCGTTAAAGTTCAAAAATCTAAATGCTGACTTATTAACAATAACGTCAAAATTCACCACATATCACCCGCCATATGATGAGAACGTCGATTCAATTTTGGCCTATCCCAAAGGATGTAGTCCGGTGGCGATTGCTAGTCTTAATCTAGATTCGAAAAAGGATATTTATTACGTTTCTTTAAATGAGGATTTTTGGAAGTCGACAAACCCCCTCGTTCAAAAATATGTTTTATTTGAGCTTATTTTTTTTCGTTATCTAACAAAAAAAGAAAAAGAGCTTCCTTTTGCACCAGTTGATTATCGTCGTTTTGCTTATTATTTTGCTCTCGATATATATCAAGACTTCAATATCCAAGAAAAAATAAATTTTTTAAAATATTATGGAGTTAATGAGTTTTTTTATCAAAATCTGCTCTTAGATTTAAACCGTGAAATGGTCTTTTTTAAGAATAATCCGAATGCTATTCGAGATGCTCACCCAACTTCAAATGCGACATTTGAAGGCGCAAATTTAAACGTTAATAAATTTGTGAGTTTTTATGAAAATGCTCAAATTAAGGCCATTTCTACAGTCTCAGAAATACCAATCAAAGTACAAGACGAGATTTTCTATTTTTGGACCGATCCTGAAAGCTGTACACTTAGTGATCGATCTATTGAAGGCGATAAATCCTGTGCCAGAATGAGATTTTATCCAGACGGATCACTTTCTGAAGCCAATATAAACATATTAAAATTAAGAGAGAAATCTGACCGAATTCATAACAGTGTCTCTAATGTAGATATGCCTGGCCGTGGTCTAGGAATTAAAACGATTGTTTATTCTGAAGTTAAGTTTTATCCAAGCGGAGAGATCTATTATTATGGTGGGCCAAATGCCGATATAAACATTTGGGGAAAAACCATGCGTGCTCAGCAAGTCTATTGGAACAATAAAGGAAACGTCGTTAGAGCAAGCCTTGAAAGACCCGTCAGAATTCAAAATGAAAGGGGTAAAATCGTCGATGCGAGATATGTTGAGTTCAAAGATGATGGTTCTATAAAGACGGCGTTACCATAGCATATTACGAGAAATTACTTTCACGCTCTACCCGATAAGGAACGTTATCGGGTAGAAGATTAAAGTTCTCCAATGAAAAGCATATAAAAAAGATCGATAATTTAGAAAAAAAGGGACGAAAAAGGGACGTTGTAAAAAACATCTAAAAAGTTCCTCTAGAGCTATTGAAATGTAACTAGGTAATTGCGGGGGCATTCGTTTTATGCCGCATCTTTTAAGCGTTTCAATCCATCAGCAATTAATAAGCGCATTAATACTTGATATGGCACTCCACGCTTACTGGCCAATGCCTTTAATTCTTTCAGAAGCTCTTCTTCAAGCGCAACACTAGTCGGTTTGCGTCTTGCGCCTTTTAAACGGCTCATTCCTTCTATGATCTCTTTGGGATCAAAATCAATTTTATCATAACTTTTCAATTTCTTTGCGTACTTCTTCATACAAGCTCCTTTCTTTACGGCTAGCTATTCGCGAACTAATAGGACGAACACGACCATCTCTTAAAGTAAAAACAATTGATAGTATTCGCCCAGTATTTGATGGGCCAACAATGCATAATCTTTCTTCTAAAACAGGTGGGGATATTTGGCGACCCAATGAAACACCATCCCTAAGGTAAAAAACAGACTCAGCCTCTTCTGTGTCAATCCCATGCTTGTCTTTGCTTTTTGTAGAATTTCCAGTGTCCCATTCAAATTCGAATGTTTCATTTTGCATGTACCAATAAGCAAGCCATACGGCGAATTTGAACTGCCCCATATACAACACTATAGTACACTATACTCTCAAGATAGTCAATCGATTGCTTTTTATTCTGAGTCTATATGTTCCCTTTAATTAGTTGGAACTTTATTGAATTTTCAGCAATTCATTTAATAAATCTTTAAACCATGGCGAGTCTTTTAATTCTCTTCTGTAACAAAGTGAGTAATCTCGCATATCTTTAGATTTATGAGTTAATTCATAAATCAAATAGCGATCTAAATCTAATTCAATATGAGTTGGAATAACCGCCCACCCTAAATTTTTTTCTAACATTAATTGAATTGAGCGATAATGTGGAAAAATACGAGCAACATTAAGTTTTTGAAAATTAATATTGAATTGACTTAAAAATTCTGCAACAACAGAATCTTCTATTTTATATAAAATGCACGGAATTCTGTGAAGTTTTTCAAAAATTTCTTCTTTGGAATTTCCCTTTATTGAAATTAATTTTTTGGGAATAACTAGCTTCAAACGATTTGAAAAATATGGCTTCATAATTAGTTCTGAAGAATTCACTCCGCGACTTACAATACCAATATCACATTTTCGATCAAGCACTTCACGTAAAGCTTTATCTCCATCCATAGGACAAAAACTAATTTTCCCTTTAAATTTAGAATTGATCGCGACTCCCTCTAATAACTCTCCCCGACCACAAATTTTTACGTGAGAAGAAGATATATCCTGATGGATTAATCCCGCAAGATGCACAAGTCTTTGGGCCTTTTCGACTTCTGGAGCAAGAAGTTCAAAAAGTGTTTGCCCATATTTGGTTAACACTTTTCTCCTTCCGTCTAAAGTAAAAATTTTCTGCGGCAAATATTCTTCAAAACTTTGCATTTGTCTTGAGAGTGCTGATTGCGTGAGCCCTAACTTTTTCGCTGCTTCTTCAAAACTAGGTCCATGAGCGGCTACAACAAAAGATTCAATAAGATAAAATGGAATATTTTGATTCATTTGATTCATGCAAAATCTCATGATTAATATGATTTATTATGAATTGAACATACCTTGATTTTAGGGCATAAAGCAATGAAAAAGGAGATTCACAATGAAAAAATTATCTAAAGTATTGTCTCTTGTTGCTCTATTATTTTCGCTTTCCCACTCAATATTTGCCCATGACTTAAATTATAAATCAAAGGAGTTAAATCAAATTGTGGGGATATTTAATAAATTTAGACCTGATCTGGTAAAAACTGGAACTATCGATGTTGCTTATTGCGGGACTTTTGGAGGTAATTTCTTTTTAGAGAAGCTTTCTGTTAAAGAGTTCTCAAGCGAATATGCAATATCAGCTAAATCATATGTTTCAGGCATTGTTGATTTTATTCCTTTGGAACTAAATGAAGACGCCGAAAAAGATCTCACTTATTCAGTTGATAATATCGTGGGATCTACACAAAATAATTTAATTGCTGGGCAGTTATTAAAAACTCAAAATCAAGATGGAGTTATTTTAAATTGGGAACTTGGCGGTGTGGGTATTTATGACCGTGAAACAAAAGAAGTTTTAATTTATGGATCAACTGTATGGCAAGATGACTGCGACTAAGCTAACATCTGCTTCTTTCTAATCCAGCAGTAGTTTAGTTTTTCCTGAAATTCACTAAATGTAAAAGGCTTTATTAAATGGTCTTTTACATCTAGTTGAATAAGAGTCATAAGATCGTCTATACTATCTCGACCAGTAACTACCATGATTGGAATATTTTTAAATTCTTTATGAGTATTTACGTAGTTAATCATATCGACGCATGTACCATCTGGCAGCATCCAATCAATAATTATATAATCGATTTTGGCGGCTTGTATAATTGAAAGTGATTCTTTTAATGAGTATGCTTGAAATCTTTTTTTAAAGCCTAGTTTCTCTAATTGCATCGAAAGCATCTCAACAATTTCTTTATCATCATCAACGACTAAAAAGTTAAGATCTTTCGCCATCAATTGAGAACTTTTATGATGTTTACAATTTCCATAAAGTTTGGCCAATTCATTTTTAAATTCATCCATGGAAAAAGGTTTAATTAAAAGTCCATCAATCTTCAATTCATTAACGTTAACATTTTTTGTAATATCTTCTCTCCCTGTCATTGTCATAATTGGAGTTTCTGAGTAGAGAGTCGATTGGCGAAGACGCTTAATGAGCTCTATCCCCTCTCCATCAGGTAAAAGCCAATCAATGATAAACAAATCAATTTGTTTGGATTTTAAAAAATTAAGTGAGGCTTCTATGCTATTGGCACGAAGAATTTCACCTTTGAATCCAAAATTTTTTAATCCCATAGAGAGGACTTCATTTAATTCTTTCGCATCTTCAATAATTAGAATTGTGATGTTTGGATCAACACTTATTTCTTTCGATAATTCGACCATGTAATCTCATCCTTAAGAATGACTGACGTAATCACTCAAATAGAAAAACTCTCCCTAGTACAAAAAAAAATTCTATCATGTAAAATAATGGTTAAAAGCATTTTTGTTAAAATTTAGGAAATATTAATGAGCAATGCACTCGCAATTAAAAAATCTAAGTCAAGTGCTCTTGTCGAAGTTAAGAAATCTTTTGATAACACTCTCGAAAATGAGTTTTTTTATAACTTTGAATCTCCCCATACCAGAAAATGTTACCGTCGCGATTTGACACAATTTTTTAGCTTCATCAGCGAATATTATCCAAATGTTTTAGGTTATCGCGATATTGAGCGGGCCCATGCTATTTTTTACCGCAATAAAATGCAAGATTCAGAGCTTGCCCCAAAAACAATTAATAGAAAACTTGCCGCAGCTTCTAGTTTCTTTGATTTTCTTTTAGATAAATCAGTGGTGGAATTTAATCCTTTTCATTCGATCAAAAGACCAAAACATCAAGTTCAAGCACCTACAAACGATTTAAGTGATGAGCAAATTCAAAATCTTTTTGCGGCAGTTAATGACTTAAAAGAAGAATATCTTTTACACAAGGCCGTGATTTACCTGTTATTCACGACAGGCATAAGAAAGGCCGAATTAATTAATTTAAAAATTAAAGATTTAAAAATCATTGATGGAATAGCGACTATTGAAATTAAGGCAAAGGGTGGAAAATTTTTAACGAAGGTTGTGCACCCAAGTACCTATGAAGTTTTGCAAGAATACTTGCGTTACTTAAAAGGCCTAGCGGGAAAAGATGGTGCTCATTTAAATTATGAAGAACCACTTTTTAGGCCAAGTAAAAATCCCCTTCATCCTGAAATTTTAAATAAACCACTTAATCCTAAATCAGTGGATTATATTTTAAAAATTTGGTGCAAAAAGGCAGGAATTTTTCATCGCGTATCACCTCACTCTGCACGTGCGAGCTACATTGGTTCAGCTCTAGATAACGGAGTTGATCTTTATAAAATTAGTCGCGACGTAGGTCACGCATCGGTTAAAACCACAGAAGAATATAACAAAAGAAAGCAGCGAATTTCCGAATCCCCTGTTTGGGGACTCGGATTTATGAAAAAGATTAGCAATGAAAAAGAATGATTAAAAACATTTTACTGAAAATGGATCCTGTACTGGAGCAGCATTGTAAATACCGCTTAAAGAAGTTAATGCTGACTTACTACAATGCTGTAATTCAAAAAATCCATCTCCAGGTCCACTTGGACCATCTTTTGCGCCAACGTTTACATAAAAATTGTACCCTGTATCTCTAATATCACCAATATAAGATAGCACTGCCCCTCCAGATGCGAAAGTAGAACCACCTTCTGATTTTAAATAAAAATTTAGAGGAGTACTTTGTGCATTAATCATCTGCTTAGCCTGAAGAAAAACCAATCCTCCAGGTAGAGAGTAACTTGCATCGAACATTTTCACACAGCGTTTCTTGTCGGCCAAGCATGTTGCTGCAGAATAGATAGTGCCTGTTGAATATGAAGATCCAACACCGGTTCCTGATGATTTAATGAAAGCATTATCTCCAGTCACGTTGATACTATCCTTAACCTTTATAGCGACAATCCCTCCTATCCCAGAAGTAAATGCAGGCGGCGTTATTCCCATCGATGCCACAGGAAAGTTTAAATTTCTATATTGTCTGACTTTAACAACCTGAATAGAGCACGTGCTTGCACGAGTAGGTAAATCTGGAAGTTCTAAATCACCTTCCGAACCATCATTGTAACGATATTTTAAAAAACTCTTATCAAGTACTAACGTTGTATCAGCTCCAACAATTTTATCAACAACTAAAGCAAAACCAAACATTCCCGTCGTAAATCGATTTTTAGTAATTCCCGTTGCTGAACATTGTCCTGATTTTTCATAATTTACATACCATAAAATTTCATCATACTTGTTGATACCTGTGCTTGAAGTACCGTACAGAGTTATTTTTCTTGTGTCTGCCGCACTTACTTCTTTTAATGAACCATATTCATTATCTGGTATCAAAATACTTGCAGTAACATCTTGATCTAGGCCAACACCTGATCCAAAAAAGAAATTATCAGCAATTGAATATTCATTAAATGTCGTAGGGTTATGCTCAATAGCAATCATCGATACATAACTTGGGCTAGAATAAAAATTAGTTAAATTTGATTTTAAAGAAGCTCCATTAAAACCTTGATATGGTGATTTATCCCAGAAAGGAAAGGCTATCGAAGACCCAGAACAGTCAGTAGAGGAATAGGCCATTAGAGTGTATTTAATAAAACTATTTCCACCTGTTCCAACTGGAAGTCTTAGGTTTGTTTTTGTTTCTGTTTGATAACAATTTGAAGATAAACCCATTAAAGGAGAAATTGCTCCATTTTTTTTCTGCTCGCCTTCGATCTGTATTTTAAAAGATTTTGTTAATCCATATTCAGCAACTGTACATGTCGATCCATTTAAAGCGGATGGCTCTCCTAAAGTTAAGCATGATCTTAAATAAATAGATTTAAACTGATTATAAGAACCAGTACCATCATCTTCCAAAAAATTATTATCTGAAAATTCTATTAGTTCTGTCGAAGTTACTCCACCTTTACATGCATCTCTAGTCATATTAAAATTAATTGCAGCATAATCATTTGCAATTTCAACAACTCCAGAAAATCCACAGCGAACAACTCCAGTCATTGCTCCACTGGCCGATCCTTCCCAAGCAATCGCAGCGAATTCCCATTTTGCTTTTTTAAGATCAAGAACGATATCACTTGCACCACTTGGAATACCTACGCGAATTCTCTCAGCTGAATCCAAGCTTCTTCCCATAATAAGTACACCACCATTTAATGTTGATGAACTTCCTGCTCCAATCAAATTACCAACTTTAAGCTTTACACTGGATGATCCAGTTTTGCTCCCACATGATACAAGCCCCAGAATAAGAAGTAGGAAGAAAAGAATTTTTAAATTTTTTATTTTCATAGTTCACTACTCGGTCAAAATGTAACAATTATTAATAAATTTTTGCCATAGCTTCTGCTTTGTAAGATATTTTAATTGAGTTTAATTTTATCCCTTCCTTAATTCTCAAGCCCTGAATTTAATTAGAATACCCAAATCAAAATTCAAAAAAATCGCCAAAAAAAATAGGCATTTGATATCTTTTATTTGAGCTTTTTACGCCGTTGCGAGAATGGGGATTGTGAGGTTTAACTTGATGATTTTTATAGCTTCATATGACCTCATAAAAATTTGGCTTTAACTCTCTTATTCCTTTAAAGAAAATCACTCAGGTAATTAAGAGACTTAGCCGATAATAATAGTATGAATACGCATTCCTTTATCATAACCACTTTCCTATTTAGTTCAGCTGCACTTGCGCAAAGTAAAGTAGCACCTGAAGACAAACGTTATTTTGATGTGAAAATACAGACGACAAAGATAGCTGATAATAAGGAATCGACACAGAATGAGATGATGGCGTTAGTGGAAAAAGATCCAACATTGAATAAAATTTATGAAAATTGTGACAAATCTTATATTACTAATAAATCAGAAGCCATTCCAAGATGTCTTTGGGAAGAAGTAAGCAAAAATCACCCTGGAATTAAGCAAAAAGTTTTAGATCTTTTTAAAACTCTTCAAAATGCTAATAAACCATCTACTCAATCCAAAATTACCGCGACAAACGCTCCTATAAAAGTTGAAAGTGGGAAAGATCCCTATATGCAAAAACTTCAAGACATTATTACACAAAATCTTGATAAGGTTTTTTCGACAGAAGTTATAATCAAAGATAAAGATGGGAAAATGGTGAAAGATAAAGGTGGTACATATCTGGCCACCGATCATGCAAAATTTTCTGAGCTCTATAATACTCATCTTACGAATGTTGTTACTCAATCATTATCAAGTTACTGTTCGGAAGCAGAAGAAGATTCTAGTGGGAATTTTATCATTCCAGAAAACTCAAGAGAAACAACTACTGGTGCAAATGATGGTAGAGAGGATGTTTTAAATAAGAACATTCAAAAACTAAGCAATGCTAGCTTTAAACAACTAAGTCCTGTTGAATGTAAACTAGCACAGAATACACAGGTGCCCAGTTGTGTTTTTTCAAGATGTATCGTTAATATCGAATCCCTGTGTCTTAAATTACCCAAGTTGCCACAAACCTCTCCTTCACAAAACGATAAAGATAAGGCTTATTCTAAAACTCGCGCCTGTGAAGTTGTGGAATACATAAAAAGCGCTCGGGCCAATATCATGGCACTTGAAAAGCAAAAAGAATTCTACGAAGGACTAGCTAAAAATACAGGTCCATCTGCAGAACTAAAAAATATTAAGCAATTTGAAGATGAGAATGGAGTTTCTAGAAACTCTCAGGATGTAGTAACTTTGACTTCAGGAGATAGTGAAAAAGCTAAAGAAGAAGCCGATAAAGCATGGAAGAACTTAAATTGTACTGATCAGCAAACAGGGCAAATCAAAAATGTTGAAGATTGTAAAAAAATTATTTTATCTCAATCTGACGAGTCGAAAAAAGCTCTTACAGAATATGGGATGCGCCGTATTGCCCAAGCTGAATCCATTAATGATATGAGCGAAGTGCAAATTAAAGAATTTTTAAAAGGTGAAGGTGATAGCGATCAAGATATTCAAAAAATGTTCGCTGACAATAAAGGAAATCTTCAAGATGTAAGAGATTTAATTCGCAAAAAATATCGTACAGAAGCTGATGAAATCATCAAATCACTTAACGAAAAAATGGCCGCAAGGGATATTAAAGAAAGTGATTTTAACACTCAAAAGGGAAAAGATGGTTTAAAAGACATTCAGGCAGAATTACAAAACAAAGGTGATCGCTACACCAAAATGCTCCATTTTAGTAATATCGTATCAGCATATCTTTCCATTCAGTCCAAAGGTGGGGGACCTGCTAAATCAAATACCAATCAACTTTTTAGAGAAGTCGCTAATACTAGTTCTCAATTTAAAACTGACACCATTAAAATTAAAACTAAAGCTGAAAGTGATGGTCTAAGACCTAATAAAGATAAGTCTGAAGCTGTTGAAATCGGTATCGATGATATCAATAAACAAATTCTCAAAAAAAATGAATAACTTACTGTCTTAAAAAATATTTCTCTGGAGAGTTCGGTTCACTCTTTTTAATAAATAATCTCTTCTCAGCACTAATACCTAAAAGTACCTGAAATACATCTGTTAAAATTGGCCTTGATGAATAGTATCCATGACCTAATCCCATAACTCCCATTTTAGGGGCATCTAACTCACTCACATTAATTGTATCGACATTTTCTAAAAAAGCGCAGCCACCTAGCCTTTTGTTTTTATTTACAACTTCTGAAGCAACCATTGCATTGTCATTATAAGAACAGTAAATCGTCACGCGATTAGAAACTTCATTTAATTGGTCGACGATGCGAGAAAAACCTTGGGCCTCAAAGTCGGGAGCATTTAAGATAAGTTGATTAATCATTTTTTTGTTTTTTATATTTGAAAGACTTTCAAGTTCTTTGACCATTTCACTAATTGAAGGAAGAACGACCTGATGGCCCATAGAATGGATCATCAGATTCACTTGAATATCATCACTCATCAATTTCTTTAAAAAATTTTTAAAAACTGCAACTGACTCTTTTGCCGACTTTTGATTATTCGCATAGGTCTTATTAACAAATGTATCATCTAAGAACCCATCTCCTGAACCCGCAGGCCATGAAAACAAAACGACTGGTCCTTGATATTTTAAGTCACTGGCAAGTTGAGATGCACGAAGTATTGCCTCTTGATATTTCACATTAAATCCATGAACAAAAACGAGCGGTATGCGTTTGGTTTTTTTAATTTGCGCAATAAATTTATTCTCTTCAAAAGACTTAACTCCTACAACTTTAAAAAAGTCATGAGAAGATGCGCGTGACTCACCGGAGAAATTAATTTGCCCTGTTGTATGATTTTTTGGAACATTAATTCGGCAAACCAAATAACGAGTTAAGGAATCAAGATTTGTTCCAAAAAATTCGTCTGTACAACCTAAAAGTTGTCCCTTTAAATTGCGATTTGTTGCCACAAAAACATTCATCGCTCTGGTGTCTGTAAAATCTTCTGTAAAATAGCTTGACCAAATTTTGTCTAAGTCTTCTTGAAATTTTAAATCGAGGTTTTGATTTTCTTCAACCACTACAACTGGAGTTGGTACTGGTGTCGTCATTTGAACTGTTGCTGGTTCAATCTTTACAACTTCAGGCAATTTCTCTTGTTTTGTTTCTAATTGTGAACATGAAACGAATAAAGCTACTAATAACCAAAAGATCTTCATACCTAAAACCCAATATTTAAAAATGATAAGTGAATTTATTTTAACGGAAAAATGGCAATTGCCAAATTAGCCTATGTTACTGTTTTTACGTTGTGCATTGAAAATTAACTACATTGACTTTCACTTTATCCATGATATTATGAAAATATGTTTTCACGATGGATTAAAACACCTAAAAATAAATCCTTTATTTTACAAGGTCCAAGAAGGGCCGGTAAATCAACTTACTTAAATGCCAATTATCCACACCACAAATATGTTACTCTCGATGACTTAGATGATTTAGCATGGGCAAAAAAAGACCCCAAAGGTTTTATCGAAAGTCTCGGAGAAAAATTTATTATCGATGAAGCGCAAAGGGTTCCAGGCATAACTTTGCCAATTAAAAAACTGCTTGATGAAAAAAAAATTATGGCCATATTAACTGGCCCTACAGGACTACTCTTAAAGGATCAAACCTACGATACACTTGCAGGAAGAATAGAGATCTTAAAAATGCCCACCTGTTGCTTTGGTGAAAATTTTGGCGATCCAACTCATTCAATTTTAGAACCATTACAATTAAAGGAAGCAGCTCTTGCCAAAAGAGAATTTGCTGCATTTCTAAACTTTGGCGGTTTTCCTGAGGTTTTAAATTTTAATGATGAAAAAGAAAAAGAATACATTTTAAAAAATTACAAAAATTCTTATTTTACTCGAGATCTTGCAGTTCTTAATCATCTAGAAAATGTTGAGGCGATAAAAGCAATGTATGGTGCCCTCATAAAAGGATTATCTTCTAGGTACGAAATGAACTCACTTGCTAAAGAAAGTGGTCTATCAATACCTACTGCTAAAAAGTATTTTAACTCACTTCTTTCTTCTGGGATGTGTTTTAAACTCTACGGCCATCAACTAGGACCAGCAAAACGATATATTTCAAAATCCAAAAATTACTTTCTCGATCAAGGCATTTTGCAAGCACTTAGTTCAGATTATTCTCTAGGGCAAAAACTTGAAAATTTTATTTGCTCCGAAATAGAAAAAAGATGCCAAATAGGAATGATTGATACTCAAGAATTATTCTATTATGAATCTGTCGGTGGTGCAGAAGTTGATTTGATTGTCGAAGAAAAAAACAAATTATATGCTATTGAAATAAAATCCTCAAAAACAATTTCAAATAAAGATCTTAGAAATTTAAAAGACTTTAATATTAAATCTAAAAAAGAACTTGTGAAAATTTTGTTTTACTTAGGAGATGAATTTTTAACGCAAGAAAATATTCAAATTATTCCTGCTTGGAATTTTTTCAGAGCACGTTTTTTTTAAAGTATTTTTTCGAAAGTTTGCGTGTCTATAGAATAACTATCAGAAGTTCCACATTGGTTGTAGCGAGTCACAAGCTCATCACCACCTAAAAGCTGTCCGTCCTTCCAAGTAAACTGCGTTCGCACAGAAATAACATCCGTTGCATAGATCACGTACTTATTCTCTTTATTTATTGAAAAATAATCAATTTTATAACGGTCTAGATCTTTGCGATCAAAACTAAGTTGAACTTTAATCCCATTTAATTCAGTCGTGTTTGAAATCGTATTACCACGAGAAATTTTTTCACAAACCGAACTTAAAAATCCATTAGTATCGGTTTGTACATTTGACAAAAAACCTTTCGCAGTAATTCCAGTCGGCATTTCAAAAGCTAAGGTTCCAGATCCAAAATCAGACTTTACTGTAGCCTGAATACTTTGAGTGTTCTCTGATTTATCACAATTTTGATTTTTTAACTTCCAAACAAAAGTTTTTAAGTTGTACTCAGATTTAAGTTTTGCAGATTTAGACTTATAGGCGTAGCAAATCCGCTGTGCTATCGATAATTCTTCAGTTGCAATATCTTGGGTCGCCTTCATCTCTGATTTTATGACGAAATCAGGCGTCTTTGGATGATGATTAGTCCCACAGCCATCAACTAAGGTCATGGTTAAAAGTATTAATAAAAATTTTGTTCTGTACACATTCTTCATCTAGGGTCTTTTCGAAAAATAAATGATAAAGTTTAGTTCTAAGGACAATAAATGAGTGATGATATTGAGAAAAAGAACAATCCGACTAAAACGTTTCAGGGAACTCTTGGCGAATATCAAGAAGTTATTACTGAAGATGGTAGCCGAACATTTTATTCAAGTTTTTTTGAAGAAGCCTTTCACAATGTCAGTGGGGCTTTTAAAGAAACCGAATATGTCTACCTTGAAGGCTGCGAAGTAGAGCGCTTATTACGGCCAAGTTTTGCGACAAAAAATTTCTCCATTTTGGAAGTTGGTTTTGGAATGGGACTTGGACTTTTTGCTTTTGACCAGTATTTAAGTAATTATCTTGTAACTCATTCGATCGACTCTTTTCCTTTAAATATAAATTTTGATTCCTTTGAGATTGATATCGAGCTCATGAAGTATATTATGAGTCATTCGCAATTTAAATTCTCTATTCTTCCACAGTATCAAGATTGGATTTTAAAAGACAATGCTTACGAAATTACAAAAATAATTACGCTAAAAAATTTCAGGTTTCAATTTAATGGGAAAATTTATTTAGGGGACGGCCGAAAAATTTTTAAAGACTTGGTTGCAAAAAATATTTCAAAAAACTACCATGCAATTTTTCAAGATCCTTTTTCCCCTAGAAAAAACCCTGATCTTTGGAGTGTTGAATGGTTTTCTGATCTTTATAAGTTAAGCAGTGATGATGTTATCCTCTCTACTTATTCGGCCTCAAATTCCATAAGAAAGGGCCTACTTGAATCAAAGTGGTCAGTATTTGAAAGAAAAGGTTTTGGAAATAAAAAGGCCATGACAGTAGCAAAGAAATCAGGCAAAATGAACGAAGAGTTATTGAGTAGACTTGCGAGATCTCCTATTAACCCAATAACCGACCATGCCAATCAAGACTATCTTGAGTCCAGAGAAGAAAGAATCGGCAAAAAAAATTCCTCAACTATTAAGAAATCATAACATTAGTCGATAAATATTCGATGCAACCTCTTTGGTTGTGAATATTTTTAGGATGAATCAATGCCTCAGATTGTTCTCATTGAAGATAATAAAAATTTAAATGATCTTATCTCGATTAATTTAAACGCCTACTTGGGCGTCGACCTCATTCAACAAAATAATGCCGCTGATACATTAGGGTTATTAACCATTTTACCTAACGTTGATCTTATTATCACTAAAGATAAAGTGTTAAATGAAGAAACTGCAAGAATAATCGAAAAATATATTAATGATAAAAATCTCGATACAACAATTATCGTTTTAGGAAAACTGAGGCAGCCAGGTCCGAATACTATTTGCGTTGAAGATCCTCGCGAATGGGAAAAAATCGTGCAGATAACAGCTCAGATTTTAGGCCTAAACACAAATGATGTTTTTAAAAATATAAAACCTGAATACATTCCTATGCCTGTTAAATATTTTTTAAATTTAGATTACTCTTGTTCTGATGTTTTTATTCGCATTAGAAAATCCCCTACCGAATTCCAATTTATTAAGCGAATTCATAAAGGCGACCCTTATTTAAAAGAAAGTATTCATCGTTATCTAGAACAAGGATTAGAGTATTTTTTTGTACCTGAAAGCGAGCAAAAACAATTTTCCATTTTTCTTTCTAATAAGCTCGTTGAAAAAATGGAAAACCCAAACCATAACCTTGCCACAAGAATTCAACTTATGGGTGACTCATATGAAGTGGCAACCAAAGAAATAATTCGTTTAGGGTTTAATAGCGAAACAATTCAACTGACGGAATCAATTATTGCCAACATGATTAAAAATTTTACCCTTGATAATGAAATGGCAAACCTCTTACATAAAGTGATCAATTCTAAAACTGGCAACTTATTTCAACGCTGCCATATGATTTCAATTGTTGCTAATGAATGCATGAGAAATCTGAAAATTAAGGATATGTCCATTTATGAAAAAATCGCATTTGCTAGTTTTTTTCACGATATTTTGTTTTTAGACAAGGAACAATTATCAAAAATTAATTCTCAAAAAGAATTAGATGAGGCCGATTTATCTGAAGGTGATTGGGATCTTGTCTTCACTCATGCCCTTGAAACAGCACAATTTATCCAACGCCATCCTGAAATACCGTATGGAATTGATGAAATTATTAAACATCATCATGGTTCATCGTCAGGTAAGGGATTTTCGGAAAGTATTGACACACTACCCGATGTTTCACAAATCTTTATTATCGCCCATCAATTTGTTCATCAACTCTTTGCCTTCAAAGAAGGCGGCGGAAGACCGAGTCCTATAGTAGATGAACTTTTTAAAAAATATACTGCCCCTGAAGCGATTATTATTATAAAATCTCTAGAAAAGACGCTTAAAAAGAAAAAGAACTAAAAAATTATCATGCAAAATAAAATATGTGACCTCTTAAAAATTGATTATCCGATTATTCAAGGTGGAATGGTTTGGGTGTCTGGGGCGAAACTAGCAAGTGCCGTTTCTAATGCTGGCGGATTGGGACTAATTGGTGCTGGTTCTATGAACCCTGAAGTTCTAGAATTTCATTTAAAAAAGGCAAATACACTTGCTAAAAGGCCCATTGGAATTAATTTACCACTACTCTATTCACGTATAGATGAACAAATCGATCTCGCATTAAAATATGGAATTAGAATTTTTTTCACCAGTGCTGGAAGTCCAAAAACTTGGACAAAGAAATTAAAAGATCAAGGCTGCATTGTCGTTCATGTTACAAGCTCTCCGGAATTGGCTATTAAATGTGAGGACGCTGGAGTTGATGCCATCGTCTGTGAAGGTTTTGAGGCCGGAGGTCATAATGGACGCGACGAAATCACCACCATGTCACTTATTCCTCAAGTACGCCATGCTGTGAAAATTCCCGTGATCGCCGCGGGAGGAATTTATAGTGGACGCTCAATGCTCGCAGCAATGGCCTTAGGGGCCGACGGTGTGCAGATGGGAACAAGATTTTTAATGACTAAAGAATCTTCGGCCCATGATCATTTTAAGCAGCAACTGCTCCTTGCAAAAGCCGGTAGTACAAAGCTACTTATGCGAAAAACTGTTCCCGTTAGACTTTTTGAAAATACTTTCTCCAAAGAAATCGAAACTATCGAAAATCAATATTCCGGCGACGAACTAAAAAAACAACTCGATCTTCACTTAGGACACGGCCGTGCAAAAATGGGCATGCTAGAAGGTGATCTTTCAAACGGCGAATTAGAAGTGGGACAAATCATTTCTGATATTAAAGATATACCAAATGTTATGACAATAATTAAAGACATACTAAAAGAATTTGAACAAGCACAAAGCGAATTAACGAGAATTCAATTTAATCGTCCACAGTAACCCAATAAATAAAATACTCATTGAAAACAATTGGTAAAGGTTTGGCCACTCGTTAAAAAATATCTTAGCGTAAAATAATGTCCATACGGGAATAAGTTGCAAGAAACTTGTCGCGATTGTCGATTTAGTAAGTTTTGATGACCAGGAAAATAAAAATGTAGGAATGAAAGTTCCAACTATTGCTAATGTTAAAAATAAAGGCCAATAAGACAGATATAAGTCACCTGCACGTGAAAACTCACTCGAAATAAGTGGAGATAATAAAATAGCGAGTGGAAATCCTAAAAGAAAAACTTTTAATGTCACACCGACTGGAGAGTAAAATCTTTTTTCTGCATGGTAATGACTAGCAAGAACTGAGGACGTGGCAGTACACATTGATGAAAGAAGTGATAAAAATATTCCAAAAAGTGATGTTTTATAACCTGAACTTGGAGCTTCTCTTAAAAGAGTAATCCCAGTTAGTCCGATCATCGTCACAGCAAAGGCAAAAAAATGCGCAACTTCGACTCTTTCTCTTTTAATAAATCTAAAAATCAAAGTCCAAAAAGGAGCGGCTCCGACTAATAAAGCTCCAATGGGAAGCGAGATATGCTGAAAGGCCCACACCGCTAAAAAATAATAAGTCACTAAAATAAACGAGAGTATCCAAGATTCAGTATTTTTTAATTCAAAGAGATCAAGAATTTTTTTACTACTAAATCCTTTGATGATTTTTAAGTAAAAAAATCCGACGAGAACAAAACTCTGGCATAAAATAAGCCGTGAAAGCGTAATTAAAAAAGGATTTAGGCCACTCATTGCTCTGACGTGAGAACCAACGGTGGCCCAAGTTAGACTTGTAACGAGAAGACCCCAATACGAACTAGGCATTTAGACGATTTCTAAGTGCTGAAATTCGATCTTCTAAATCTGGGTGAGTTGAAAGTAGCGCCATGATCCCTTTTTTAGATGAAATTTGCATTGATCTAAAAGCTGGCTCTACATTTTCCCTCGATTCAGCTAATTGTGGATAAGCACGTTGCAGGGATTGAAGAGCAGCAATCATTTTTGTCGTACCTGCAAGATCAGCACCTCCTGCGTCTGCACGATATTCTCTGTAGCGAGAAAACCAAGCAACAATCGGCGCCGCAAGGAGACCAAATAACATATCGAGTGCCATTACTAAAAAGATGCGTGCGATTGTTCCTAATCCTTCACCTTGTTTCTCGTCATCATTACCACGCATAGCTTGATCGATTAAAAAAGCCACGAGTCTTGATAAGAACATAACAAACGCGTTCACTACACCTTGAACTAAAGTCATCGTAACCATGTCACCGTTATTGATGTGAGCGACTTCGTGAGCGAGCACACCTTCAACTTCTTCATCACTCATACGTGATAATAAACCGGTTGAGACCGCAACTAAGGAATTATTTCTTGATGGCCCTGTCGCAAAAGCATTGATGTCATCACTTTGATATATACCAACTTCTGGCATTGAAGTAATTCCAGCTTTTCTTGCTAGACGATGTACCGTATTTACTAAGTGGCGGTGTGGCCCATCTTCAGTAACAATCTGGACTCCCATCATCCACTTTGCCATCATTTTTGAAATTAATAGTGAAATAAAAGCCCCGCCAAGACCCCATGCCAAGCAAAATCCCGCAAGAGATGCAATATTTAACCCCGAAGCCGTTAAGTACGAGTTAAGGCCGAGAACCGATGTCAGAATTGAAATGGCCGTAACGATCAATAAGTTTACAGCAATCATCAAACCAAAACGCTTAAACATAAAAAACCCCGTTTTATTAATATTTTTATTCTAATAATAACTCTATCATAAAGATGAGAGCAACGAAAATTATGTCAAGACTCTCTATCATTTTTCCGAAATAGGATAAAACCAATAAGGTCTATCGTGTAAACTTTAAATAGGGAAAAAAGCCCTCTAGATTTTCAATGGAATACCTTGTGCAGAAGAAACTTTCACTTAAAAAAATTATTTGGATTGGCCTAATTTTTATGGCTTCTACATTCACCGCACTTGAAGTGCCATTTACCATTGTATTTTCAACTCAAGTCAAGTCTTGGCAAGTAATTGTGGATATTCTTTTTTCCGTGCTTTTTATTATTGATCTTAATTTACATATGAAAGAGATGAAGGAAAAAAAAGAAAAACATAAATCAACTTTTCTTTTTGCTTTCGATATTATCTGCTGTATTCCTTTTGATTTACTAACGATTATAACTGGCCACCACGCTCTTTTCCAAACTCTCCGGCTCGTTCGAATGCTCAGAATTTTTAAAATTTATACCCTTTTTAAATCCCTTCCTTTCATTCCCATTTATTTTCATATCTCGCTCATTGTGGTGGGGTTTTTGATTGTCATTAACTTTATTGCCGCTGGTTGGGTCATTCTTTATCCCAAACCAGAAGATATTTTAAATAGCAGTTATTATATTAAGGCCCTTTACTGGGCAATAACCACTGTTGCGACTGTTGGTTATGGAGATATTACTCCCACTGATGATCTCGGTCGCATTTACGCTTCAGTTGTCATGATTATCGGTGTTGGTATGTATACGCTAATTATCGGAAACGTTACGCGCATGATGGCGATTCGTGATCGTCATAAGGATCAATCAATGGAAAAAATGAATGATCTTTTAATGTTTATGGATCACTACCAAATTCCTAAAAATCTTAGGGAGTCAGCGGTTGATCACTATCATCATATTTTAACAAAACGATTGAGTCAAAATGACGAGCAAATCATTGCCGACCTGCCTCATGCGCTTCAAACTGAGATGCAGCTTTACATGAAAATTAAATTAATTTCTCAAATACCAATATTTAAAGATTGCCCAATTGATTGCTTAAAAGAGGTATCAAAAGTAATGGTACAAAAATTCTATTCTCCAGGAGATACAGTAATTAAGATTGGAGACGTGGGGCATGAGTTATTTATTATTGCTCATGGAATGGTTGATGTCTCGCTTGAAAACGATACGCTCGTCGCCAGCCTTCATGATGGGCAATGCTTTGGAGAAGTTGCATTATTAGAGGACACCAAAAGAAATGCCAATGTGAAATGTCGTGAATACACTGATCTTTATGTTATTAATCGTGAACATATTAGCGATATTATTTCAAAATTTAGTGCCTTTAAAAATAACCTAGAACAACTAAGAAAAAAACGCTCATAAATAATCTACCGTTTTTTCTTGAGCCAATCTGCAGGCTTGATTAAAGGCATAAAAAATTTCTTAAAATGGTGAGAGTCAACAGATTTATAAATCAGAACACTTTGGAAAATTAATTTCATCAAAACGAATATTAAGTCCCGGCTGAGCTGCTGTCGGTCCGTCTACAAAGGCCACTTTTTCCTCTACATTATCGATGAATGTAACTTCAGTTTGGCAAGCGTCTTGAAGACCCCAAAATGTCCACATATTTCCACAACGAACCTCAGTTTTCATTGAGTATCGTGCCTTGCTAAGATTCGTAACAACAGTAAATCCTTTATTTTTTAAAACAGTTAGAACTCCAGCGTTAATGTTATTCTGGCCTGTGTTTGCTCCATACATAGTATGGGAAATTTTTGGATTGAAAACATAAAGCGAACATTTTGAGACTTTAGATGCCGCAAATGATTGAGAGGAGATCAAGGTTAAAAAAATAGTAAATACGCTAGTAATTAATTTCATAAAAGCTCCTTCACATAAAATGATAGAGTTTAATAGCATATTGAAATGGCTTTAGTGTTTCGTCCTGTAATAATTTCCGGTCCGACAGCAATTCCCCGCGCCAGACACATACTTAACTACTTTCCCTCTGAGGGAAGAAAGTCTTTAAGTTCTGCTTTTAAGTTTTTGAATTCAGCAGATTTACAAACACCTAAAAGTGCTTTATTGCAACTTAATGATTTTGATCTTTTGGTAGGAAATACGGTTTGATAATTATTCGAGAATCTCTCAACTAAAACTTGAAAAAAATCACAGCCACAAGTTTTATTACAGGATTTAATAAATGTCTTGATTGCTTTATCATTACCCAAATCTTCAAGCTTTTGATACCGCTGATCAGTCATTGCACGAATCGCATTTAACATGGCATTTGATTCTATTTTATTCAAAGCACAGTTTCTTTTTCCATGATCAATATTATTCATCATAAGTGTCGTGATCTTTTGATAACGTCCAAGCTCCGCTGCGTTTAAAGGGGACAGACAAATCAATATAATCAAAAGTATTAAATGTTTCATAATAATATTTCTGGTAACTTGATGCATGAAAATTTATCCCTAAAAAAGCTTGATCAACTTTTAAAATTCTAACTTTTAAAGAGTAAAAATCAATCTCGAGACAACTTTACCATTTCTTTGGGGTAATTGATTCTAACTTTCTTAAAAGCAAAAACCTTGAGTAGTCACTCTGATCACAGTATAATTAAGGCTTAAATCCGAGGTTATTATCGATGAATAAACAATATACTCCACCAACTGACGTAAAATCTGTTATCGCGAGCTTTAAGCGCCCTAAAAAAGTCGTTGTGACTGGCGGAATGCCCTACGCAAACGGTCCACTACATCTAGGGCACCTCGCTGGGGCCCATGTACCTCCTGATATCCTGGCGCGTTTTATGCGCATGTGGATTGGACATGAAAACGTGCTTTTCGTCTCTGGTAATGATGATCATGGTTCAACTTCAGAAGTTGCGGCCATGCAGGCCGGGATTCCAATTCGTGAATTTATTGATGGCATTCATGTAAAACAAAAACAAACTCTCACTAATTACGGTGTTTCGTATAACGTTTTTTCGGGAACTTCACAACCAAATGCTTTTCCGATTCACAGCGAGCTCTCACAAAACTTTTTTAGAAAGTTGCATAAAAATAATATGCTCGATAAAAAAGTTTCTAAGCAGTGGTTTGATCCAAAATTAAATCGCTTCTTACAAGATCGAAATGTAACAGGCCAATGTCCAAATCCAAATTGTACAAATGCTAAAGCATACTCTGACTCATGTGAAGACTGTGGATCAAGCTTTGATCCAAGTGAATTAATTAATCCAAAATCACAATTAAGTGATGCGACTCCAGAGCTTCGTGACACCGTTCACTGGTGGCTTAATATGTGGAAAGTTTCAGATCAATTGCGCGAATGGATTCAGACAAAAAAAGGAAAATGGAGAACTGTTGTTTACAACGAAGTAAATGAAACCGTTCAACCTTCATTTCAGTTCGCAAATACTCATGAGCCTCTATACAAAGAAATCAAGGCAACTCTTCCAAAGCATAAGTCTCGTTATGCTCCAAGAAAAAAAGTCGTTGTTCAGTGTGAAAGTATCAATGATATGAACACTGCCCTTAAAACGATGACTGATAAAGGTGTGGAGTGTGAATTGCTTGATGGTTGGGCCCACCGATCAATCACACGCGATGTCCTTTGGGGAATCCCGATGCCCACGGATATCGATCCTGATTTAAAAAATAAGACCATGTATGTTTGGCCTGATTCTTTAATTGCACCAATTGCGTTTTCTCAAGTAGCATTAAAAAATGCTGGAAGAAACTCAGAAGAATATAAAGAATTTTGGACTGACCCAGAAGCGCGCATTTATCAATTTTTAGGACAAGACAACGTTTACTTTTATGTTCTTATGCAAGGAGCGATGTGGATTGGTTCTCAATCAGAAACCAATAGGCTTCCCATTGCAGGTGAATATCAATTAACTGATGTATTTGCTGTTTATCATTTAATGGTGGATGGCGAAAAAATGAGTAAATCAAAAGGAAATTTTTATACCGGTGATCAACTCCTTAATGAAAAAGGTTTTTCAGCAGACCAAGTAAGATATTTCTTAGCACTTTTATCTCTTGCAGAAAAACCTTCAAACTTTGAATTTACAACTTTTGAGGAACGAAATAAATTTTTAGCAGGGCCAATGAACGCAGCTTTTGAAAAACCAATTTCAGCTGTTCATTCTAAATTTGATGGTGTTGTTCCTGATGGAAAAATCATGGAGAAAGTAGAAAAAGAAACCATGCAAATAGTGACTCGCTATTTGAAACAAATGGAGCGCGCTGAATATTCAACTCTGCTCTTTGCTATTGAAAATTATGCCCGACAAATAAACAGCTTATTCACGCAATTTAAACCACACGATGACCGCTTCGATGAGGTACAACGTAAAGATGCCCTTTATTCATGTTTTTACGTTTTAAAAAATATCATGATTATGCTTCACCCATTTGCTCCATTTACGATGGAAAAATTAAGGCAATCACTTAATCTTCCAGAGAATATTTTTTCAATTGATGAATTAGGAAAACCAATTCCCACGGGACATAAAATCGGTGATAAACAACAATTTTTCCCAGCGGTTGCAGGGCACGAACATTTTGAAAGTGAGTAGCGCAAGCTAATCGTTCGAAGTATTATTTAAATATTTATTTAGCATTTCGAATTCGTTCAAATTATTTGTTCTGTGATGAAGAATTGCATTAAGCTTACGGTTTGTTTCAGTTGATTTCGTGTAATTCCAAAGCCATTCATGTGTAAGCAAAAATGAGGTGCTTATGTCCTTCGGATTGACTTTTTGAATTAATTCTTCATCATAGTAAAAAGTAATTGTATCATCGTTCTGACCTTCTTTTCGAACGATGACCAGTGCAATATCAATCCCTCCCCCGAGTTTACATTTTCCGGATATGACATTCTTTTCATAAAGATATAAGTCAGGCAAAAATCTAGTCTCCAACCACATATAGCGACTTTGGCTATTGCTATTTTTTTCTCTTAAAAAAAATGATTGAATAAAAGCATTATAATCGGAAGCTATTTCTGGAGAAATTTTTTTAAGTTTTTCATGAACAAAATCTATATAAGAATATTTATCTATTGCTTTGATGAGTGAATTTTCATTTGATATAAAATTTCTAATATAAATATAATCAAGTGAAGTATAGTAATCGCTATTTCCACAGCGAACAATCTGCCCCCCATTTCCAACAGAAAAACTACTTGCTTCGATTTTTATTAAATTCATCAAAAAAAGATATATCAAAGTGGTCATAAATTACATCCTACCTACTGCAAATTAATTAAATCGAAAAATTGTACTGATAGCTGATAGACACTTTTATCTTCGGCCACACTATATTTTTGGTTAAACTTCTTTCTAAAATTAACAATATCAATCTTAGCCTCTTCGAGTCGCTCTGGATCAAATGAGATGGTAAGATTATCAAATAAGCGTATTGTAAAATTTTGTTGTTCAAGAGCTTTTTTTGCTCGCATGAGCATTGAATCGTGATAATTTCTTATCGCTAGAGAAGGACTTCCTAAAACTTCGAAATGGTTATTACTTGTTTGATACTGTCTATCTTTAAAAATAACCAACTTTAGTTTTTTAAGCCTTCGAAGAATGCCTTTCAACTCATTTTTATTAATATTTGTTTTTAAGGAAATATTATCCAAAGTAGTAATAAAACCTCTAAGTGAAATAACAACCAAAACTAAAGAATATCGCCAATCACAAATTGTTTCAAATTGGTCAATAATAATTTCTCTCATACTTTCACTTGCCTGGCTAAATTCAAAAATAATCTCTCTTGCTATTTTTTTCGAATAATCCGATGAAGAATTTTCTAAATCATAAAGCGCCATGAAATAATTTTTTTTCTGCTCACTCCAATTCAAACAATCAAGAAACTCAAGGGCTTTCTTCCTACTTAACTTTCTTTTCTTAGTGAACAACAAAGATAAAAAAGACTGTGAGACCTTTAATTGTTGAGCGTATCTTCGAAGAGAATATCTATTATTTTTCTTATGGCGAATCTCGTATTCGTCTTTCAACAAGTCTATAGTACTGCTAACCATAATGCCTATTTGCTCCTTATTTTACAACGAGCATAAGAATACCAAGTACCCTTCTATTCCTGTTATAAAAGCTATTGAATACCATAAAGATTTGAAATCGCGAATGGTTTCCAATGCTAACTTTCTTGATAAATAAATGAATTTTAACAAATTTAATTTCAAAAAGCTAACTATGGTCAATTGATTACATTTTGTCATCAAACTTTTCCATTAGCTTAACATTACCACTGTGAAACTATGTTAAACTTTAAAAGTTAGATCCTGGGCCAATAAAGGTACAAATATGAAAAAGGAAAAGAAAATTAAAGAATTGATTATTTTTGGGATTGTGGCCGTAGCGCTTTCTACGGCGATGATTTTTTCTAATATTCAAAGCGTAACAGCTGGGTTCGTTTGTGGCTGGTTTTGCTCAAACCCAAGTACCAGTACTTGTATAAAACAAACTTTGGCTTCTTCAGTAGAGTGCGCAGACAGTGGTGAAACGTATTATGGAGATAGTGCGAGCTGCATTTCAAACTGTCATTATTAAATTTATTTTTTTTGCGGGTCCCATGCCCCACGGTTTTGCACAAGTTTAGTGAAGAAATCAATTAAGACAAAATGCCTTCTCATTGTACGATTTTCACGATGTTTCACCAGCGGGTTAAACACACCTTCGCGAGAAAAAATTTGCCATGGATTTTTCTTGAGCCATATCCATGATCCCATCTCTAGTGTCCATGGAATAAAAACATTTTCATGGGCATGCGGATAAATTTGAAATTCATCATATAGATAATCCCAAAGATCGCCGTGAGTGGTATAAGAATCCGATTGCGGTTCAATATGGTAAATATGATGTGGATGAGTTTCTGATAAAAGACTTGCGATATTTAGCGCTTCCTTTTTATTCTTAAAATCACTTTTAGTTTTAGCATAAGGATACCAAAGGCGATCACGTATCCCAAATCCCGAATGAAAATCGATAGCGAGGGCGCACTTGCTATCAAACATTTCTTGTTTCACAAAATAAATAAGCGCTCTCGATTCTGTCTCAAGATCAACACCTCGATACCAAGGAAGCTTAGAACTTATTCTATGTCCGCGATAAATTTTATAACGGCCATCAATTTCAGTGGCTTCGATCGGCGCATTTCGCATCAGATCCACGCCATTACCATTCGACCTCTTTAAATGCGCCATCCCCACTGGATTAATCAAAGGAATCGAAACAATTTTAAAATGATTAAGCGACTCTCTTAAAGTCACGTCCCATTTTAATTGATTTAATAAACTTTTTAAAAACTGCGCGCATACTTGCGTCCCAACCCGCTCTAGTCCATGAACACCACCAAAAAGTCCAAGCGTTGGCAAGGTTGGATTAGGATTGCCTATCACAAACGAATAGATGGGATAGGTTTTATTTTCATATTTTATTTCTGTGAGCAGTTGGCGTTTGATAAGCGGATCGTTCATTTCAGAAAATTGATCTGTGAGCTGAACGATTTCCGCTAAAAGTTTCGATTCATTTTCCATTTTTTAAAGGCCAGCTTTGCTCACAGCTGCCTTAACCATCGCTTCGCGATCAGCTTCGTTGGCCCAACGCTTTTGAATTTCCGGCGATAGTTTTCTAATTGGGTCAAAATATGTAAACACTTGCCCTGGTTTTACGTTAGGAGCACGCCACACTGAAATGCCATGTTCGCGATCATAATATTCAAAGCTCGCAACATGGCGCTTGCCACCCCCACCTGGAAGATCGCAAACAAATGTCGGAGTATTAAATCCAGCAGTCATTCCGCGCACCGCTTTTTCCAACTCAACACCTTCATAAATCGAAGTTCTAAAATGCTCACAACCTGGAACCATATCGTGCATATAGACGTAATATGGTTGAATGTTCATATAACCCATCTGGCGAACCAAAAGAACCATATCGTTAACTGTATCGTTAACACCTTCTTGTAGAACAGCTTGGTTTCTTACAATCATTCCTTCTTGAAACATACGATCAACAGCATCGCGTGACCATTTAGTAATTTCTTTTGGTGATGAAAAGTGCGTATGAATCACAACTTGTTTTCCAAGCTCTCGCCCTTTTTTGTGCATGCGATTTAAGGCCCCAAACCACTCATCATCGGTTAAGATTTTTTGTGGATAAATTGCTACACCTTTGGTCGCAAAGCGAATACGGCGAATATGTTCAATCGCCAAAAGATTATCCCCAATAAACTCGATTTGCTTGCTGGTTAACATGAAAGCATCTCCACCAGAGATAACCACATCTTCTACCGCTGGTTTTGATTTAATATAATCAAAAACATCTTGCATCTTTTTGGGATTAAACCCATAAGTTTCTTTCTCAACTGCTTCAGTTGATCCGCCAATAATTCGTGAACGGGTACAGTATGAACAATAAACCGGACAAATCGTTGTTGGTAAGAATAATACTTTATCTGGATATCTGTGTGTAAGCGTTGGTACTGGAGAGTCCGCATCCTCATTTAAGGAATCGGCTTTATAATATGGATGATCGGCCAAAAATTGTGACCCTAGAGGTAGGAACTGTTTTCTAAGCGGATCTTGTACCGGATGATCCCAATCAATGAGTGAAAAGATATAAGGGGTAATTCGAATATTCATCGGCGTATAATGCTGACCTTGAAGCATGTCCTGATAAAAAGCATCCGTGCATCTTGCACCTAAAATATTTTTTACTTGATCAACTTTTACAATGGAATTTTTTAATTGCCAGCGATGATCATTAAATTCTGCAGATGACACATCTTTATATCCTGGAATTTGGCGCCAAAATTCATCGCTTCTAAATTCGCGGTGAGCAGTTTCTTTTAAGGTATAAGTTAATTTTTTGCTAAGCCCCGAGCTCATTTGGGCCTCCTCTTTTTAATGCCTAATTTCTATCTAATATTTTAGACTATTATGCACTCTTTTTGAATAATTTAAAGAGAAACGGCAGTAGGATTAGACCAATTAGAACAAAAACAAAGTAATGGAAGATTTCAGTTATATCAACTTGGAAGGTTTTACCAAACCAATAACTCGTTAAAATGATACCAGGCACCCATAAGATGGCACCACAAATATCAAAAACCAAAAAACGCCAAAAATTCATCTGCGTCGTTCCGGCGATAAATGGAGCAAATGTTCTCACGAAGGCAATAAATTTACAGAATAAAATCGTCTTGCCCCCGTGCCGATCATAGAACTCGCGCGCCTTAATGAGATGGTTTTTATCCAAATAAATTTTTGTAATATTATTTTCAACAAATGATCTAAAATACGCACCTAAAAAGTAGCTAAAAAAATCCCCTGCAATAGTTGCAATCGTTAATGCTGGAACAAGCTTGTACAGATCAATTTCACCATTACTGGCAATCAAACCAAGGGTAATGAGTAAACTATCACCCGGAAGGAAAAAACCAAAAAGACCTGTCTCTGCAAATAAAATCAGCGATAGGCCAAAAAGCCCAAAGAAATGATAAAAACTCAAAGGGTCTGTAAAAATGTGTTGAACTGGGCCTAAAAATTCCATATTCCGCCAAAGTATTAGTCAGCTGGCAAAAATCTTAACAGGCAATGTCTAGTCAACCAAGTAAAAAATTCAGAGTTTTTTTGTCGATATTGAGAATAATCAGGGTCATGTATAACATTAACCAAAATATGGTTTCAAAAAGCTACGGAGTTCCTATGAAAAAGTCTCTGATATTCACATTATGGCTGATTTTATTTGCGAATATCGATAGCTTCGCAGAGACTTCAAATTCAGAAAACACGATTCTTGAAAAAACAGATTCGACTTATTTCAAAAAATTTAGTCCAAAAAATATTGGCGATAAATTGGCCGACCTAGACATCAACTTGAATGTTCGGTTTCTAGACGTAGATCTTGTTAATGGAATAAATTTAAGTTCAAAATATCGTTATGCAGTTGAACCGTCATATGAAGATAAGTATTACACTCGTCTAGACCGATGGGTAAACGAGGTGGGCATTAATACTGGAGATCTTTTAGATAAGGTATCACCAATCCACTTTAATGTTAAAAAAAATTCCGATATCTTTTTTGTTCGTCAGTTTAAATCCAAGAACGAAGCACTCAAAGCAAAACCATACACACTTAGAAAGTTACCAATAAATGCCAATGCTGCCCTCAGGTCACTTCACCCAGGTGACTTCGTGGCCATACCCGCAACTTTAACATTAGATCTAGGATTAAATGGAAATTCCACATGGGCAACAGGCCCAATTGGATTAGAGGCCAAAGCCAATGCTAGCTATCTTGTCACTGGAGAGTTTATCATTTACGTCTTTAAAATAGATGAAAAACGCGTACGATTAAAGCTTATGAGTAAAAGAACATACTCTAAAGAACTAGGGGCCGAAGCTAATGTCGATTTAACATTTTTCAGTGCTAACTTAGCAAATAAAGCCATCGATTTGCTTTATGATGAAAAATTAGCAAACCTCTACTACGGTGTTCAACGTGGTGGCCAATTTGTTGTCGATTACATTTTTGACTTAACTGATACTGAGGCAGCTACAGCTTACAATAAAATCCTAAGCTCAACTTTTAAATTAAAAGAACTTTTCATGTTAAATAAATTTGGAGGCGCAGAACTTCAAGATCGCCTTGTTTCTAGTTACTCAATGGCCGATACTATTTTTAATGAAGACAACGGTAAAGAAAATCCAAGAGTGGACCGTCTCTTTAAAGGCTTTAATAATTTCATCGGTGAGAAAAAAGGGTTTAAGTTTGGTTTGTTCGTGGCTTCGTTTAAAAAAGAATATACCTATGTTGAATCAAATTTGAGCTTTGTTAATCGCGACAACGTAACTCAAACTTTTCTCTACCCACTTTATTCAGACTTTAGAGAATCTAAGCTGGGAATTAGAAATCTAGGATTAAAAGAGGAAGTAAACCGAAATTACTATTCCCTCATTCCGACAAACGTTCCTGGCAGTGAGCACATGAACCCTGATTTTGGGATGAACTTTGAGCGCAAAGATAAAATGTTCGACAAGCTTGAACAGCAAGTCATTTATCGCTATATTCGCTCGCAAATTCCAGAAAGTATCATTGGAGAACTTGACCTAAAAGATTGGACCGATTTTAAATGGAAAAAAGAAGTTCGAATTTATTACGAAGTCATACTAAAAGAAAAGGCTTTTGATCATTTAAAAGAATTAACGTCAAAAGATTATGAAATAGCAATTGAAGACTTCTTAGCAAGACAATTATCAATAATTGAGGCCCAAGGAATCGACAATCTTGAAAGACTTAGTCATTGGTTTTTAATTACTAAGAACATTAGAAAAGCGCAGATTAAAAAATTGGCAACAGAAATGGCGACCATCATAGGAAGCGATACTCTCACATCCGCTGAAAAGGCCCAAAGAATTGCCAAACTAAAAGAAAATGATCTTTTTGAAAAAATTGGCCCAGGATTTTTTGCCACTTTAGTTCCTCGCGAGTATTTGCCAGAAAGCATTTACATGAAACTTGAAATGTTTGCTAAAAATTACCAAGCAGTAAAATTCAAATACGGTGAGCTAAACTATAAAGAACTTTATGCTCAGATCAATAGCATGCAAATGAAGGTTTCAAACCGTGCATTTGATCTTAGATTAAACGACGATGCCGAGGTTAAGACTCATGAGAATGACGAAACAGAAACAGAAACAGAAAGTTTTTAGTAAGCTCAACGCGAAAATTACTCAAACTTACATCGACAAATGAGCAATCCACCGCTATTGTCTCCATTAATGCTTTTTGGAAAATATATGTTTAAGTCTCTTAGATTTACAGCTGCTTTTATTTATGTAGGTTTGGTTTCATTCCTCTATCTGTTTATTGCAATCTTAAGTCCGTTTCATCCCAATCATGTCTATTACATCGGAAATATCATCGGATTTGGAAGATTCTTCTTAGGTATCAAATTAAAATTTTTACATAAGGAAAGATTGGACTCGCATCCATCCTGTGTCTTCATTTCTAACCATCAACATAATATTGATGTTTTTTTTGGAGGAGCGGCGGCACCAAAAAGAACTGTGACGGTAGGAAAACGCGCAATCATTTGGTTACCTTTTTTTGGAATGATGTACTACTTAACAGGAAATATTCTCATCAATAGGAAAAACAAAAAAAGTGCCTATGGGACAATTGAAGAAGCTGCCGATGAAATTAAAAAAAGAAAACTTTCTGTATGGATAATGCCAGAAGGAACCAGATCCCTTGGACGTGGAGTTCTTCCCTTTAAGAAAGGTGCTTTTATTACGGCCATTAAAGCACAAGTACCTATTTATCCCATTGCTATTAGTGAATATCATCAAACTCTAAATTTTAACAAACTTAATTCGGGAACTGTTATTATCAGTGCTCTCGCACCGATTGAAACTTTAGGATTAACTCTTGATGACCTTCCTCATTTAATCAAGCAATCTGAAGAAGCAATCAAAAATGAGGTTTCTCGCATAAATCTTCTAGCAAAAAACTCCAACTATCATGAGTAAACGTCGGGCAACTCAAAATATCAGATGTCCAAAATGCCGAATTAATCAGGTGCTTTGTTTTTGCGCTGATTTAAGAAAGCTTAATACAAAAACAAAAATTAGTTTTCTCATGCATCATCGTGAAGAACATTTAACTTCTAATACCGTAAACCTTGGCATGATGACATTAAATAATGCAGAAATTTTTCTTAGAGGTGTTCCCGGAGAACAATTTACGCTCTCAAAAATGAATTTAGATTTAGAAGCGACTCTCCCACTTTTTCTATTTCCTTCAGAAGATGCTACCATTTTAAATGAAGATAATTTAAAAAATCTTAATCCCACCAATCTTCCTATTCGATTAATTGTCCCGGATGGAACTTGGTCACAAGCAAAAAAAGTTTATCGTAGAGACTTCCAAATCAATAACGATACTCCATACAAGATAAGGCCCGTGAAATTACCTGATGGAATGCTTAAAAATTACCGTTTAAGAAAAAGCCCAAGGCCGGATGGGCTTTCAACTTTTGAAGCCGTCTCGTATGCCTTGGGTATCATCGAAAAAAATGAAATGTTATGTGAGGACCTACTGCAAATGTTTGAGACGATGGTCTCGAGAATCATTTTATCTAGAAGAAATTTCCGCAATTAAAAATAAAATTTACAATCTGACCTATAAGAAAAATTATCGATAGACTGAACTTTCGAAGCTAACGGCTGTTCTTTGAAGGAGAGTTCAATGAATTGCAGGTAAGGAATATCTGTAGCTAGCGTGATTACTTGATAGGCAACAGAATTTAGATCAGAAACATCATATGACTCAATTCTGCCAGTAACCGCTATTTGATCAAATTGCATAACAGAACGAACTTCACTCCCTTTAATTAACTGCAAAGTAATTGTGCCCGAAAGTTTTTGATCTTCTTCTAGTTTAAAAACACCGAAGGCCTGAAATCGATGCACGTTCTCTAATTCAGGAAGTGCACAGCTTACAGTGATAAAAGACTCATACGCAAAAACACTTTGAGATAATACTGATACTAAAAGCAATGACGACAATAATAATTTTTTCATCATAAATGCACTCCTAATTTGAAGGTGCTACATCAACCGGTGTAATTCCATTGTCTGGAATTTCACTGTACGGTGATTCTTTCGTTAGCACTCGAATGTCTGGGCCTCCACGCTTATATTTAAAACGCTTTCCCCTATATCTACCAAGCTTCGCTTTTTTCGATTTTTTTGATTTACGCTTTTTTTGGTACCTTTTACCACTAGATTTTTCTTCAGATTTATTAGTTTTTGTTTTCGCAAAAACAAGACCTGTAAAATCAGCACCGACAACCAAAATAGCAAGCGTAACGACAATAATTTTTTTTAAGAAAGCTTTCATTGCTCCGTATTCTGACGAGAAGTTTCTGGTGTGTAAACTAAAATTTCTTTTAGCTTCTACTATTGACGCGCTTATTTTGTGCAAACTGCCAAAATCCGCTAATAAGCCTTTGAATATTAAATTTTCCGTAAGTAGAAAAATAGATAATAAGTGCGCCCCAGAATAGCCAAATACTAAAGCGCGCAAACGTACCAATATACATTATTTCCTTAAAACTCGCTCCACTTTCCCATAAATACGCGCCGACGGTAGCTCCTAAAAGGCCTAGAAGTGAACCTAAGGCCATATTGAAACCTAGGTATTTTCTGGCATTTTTTCTAATTGAATTTTGAATAAAAAGTACACTCATCAAATCAAATCCACTCCAAAAAAGTCCAGTGATCATTTCAATAATACACAGATAGAAAAAACTTTTCGAGAAAGTCCAAATTAAAGGAATAAAAGAAAGATAGATAACGCAAAAAAAGAGTGATGAATAAATACGCGTACCACCTGCAATACGTGCCCAGTTTTTAAAAAAGAGTGCACGACTAAAGACTGGAACGGAAACAAGAACTACATAAAACAAAATATCTAGTTTTAAATCTTTGACCATATATTCGGCCAAGAACGGACTGGTGATCTGAACACCAAACTTGAACATCGCCGTAGCAATAAGAAAAACCAATAGCGACTTTTTTAAATTTGGTCCCAAGTGCTCAATCTCTTTTAAGCTTAAAAAACTTTCTTTTTGATGAATCCCCTTTGGCTTTTTCTTTTGAACATAATCTCCTTTCTGAATATAAATTTGTAAACACGCAGAAAGAATTCTAGCAAATACTCCAACACAGAAAATCGCCTGCAAGGGAAAATGGAAAAATTTATTTAAAACAGCAAAGCTAATAAAGAAAAACACGATAAGTTTTAGAGTATACCCATTTCTTTTTGCCACATACTTAGTAAAATTTCTTTTAGGAATTAGCCCCTGGGCCCAATCCATCCAAAAAGGAGTTGAGGACATTCCACCTAAATAATATAAAATCGCAGACATTAACAACCATGAGAAAGTAAAATGATAAAACGAATGTAGCAGAATTCCCACCACTCCAAAAACTTGCACTAACATAGTAATGATCACAAAACGCCCGACATGTTTCTCTCCCACTAGTCCTGGCATTGTGAATTGCCCAATCGCCCCAATAAAAAGTGGCAATGTGGAGACTAAGCCTAACTGACCAGCACTCACACCAATTGATACCGAATAATATAAAAGAAAGTTTTCAATGGACGCCACCATCAAAGCATAAAGTCCACCTTCCAGATGACTTAAATTTATAGTGGATTTAAAATCGCGTTTTAGCATAAATCTAGTTTAACTTTGAGAGCAATCTTTGTATAATACAATTTAGGAATCTAAATGATCATTGCCTTCTATAAGCCATATAATGTTCTAAGTCAGTTTACTGGAGATCATCCAGAAGAGACTCTTGCAGTCTTTAATTTACCTAATGATGTTTATGCTTGTGGAAGACTCGATAAAGATTCTGAAGGTCTGCTCATTTTATCAAATGAAAGCAAAATTCAACATCGACTTACTGATCCTAAATTCGATAAAGAAAAAACTTATTGGGTGCAAGTTGAAGGCATTCCATCGATTGAAGCGATGAGAAAATTAGAAAAAGGCGTGATCATTCAAGGTTATAAAACAAGGCCATGCAAAATTAATCTTATAGCTGAAGATAAAACGGCCAATCTTCCCCCTCGCAATCCTCCGATTCGTGAAAGAAAAACCATTCCTACATCCTGGCTAGAAATCACCATCACTGAAGGAAAAAATCGACAAGTAAGAAGAATGACCGCATCAATGGGATACCCAACATTAAGGCTTATTCGGGTACGTGCAGGAAAATTTTCATTGAAAGATTTAAGGCCTGGTGAATGGATTGAAATCAAAGAGTTGGATTTGTTCTAAAAATAAAAGGGTCTAACAAGCAAGACCCTTTTATTTTTTATAAAAAAAGCAATTTTTTGCGGATACTCTTAAACTATATTCAAATTCTAGAAAACCTTGGGTCAATGCTAAAATTGCAACATTAGCATCACCTTAAACTAATCATTCCTGGCAAATCATTTTTAGTTTATTAATGATATTTTGTTCCTTTTCTGTGAATGGAGAATAAAACGTTTTTTCATAATTAATATTATAACTATAATTATAACGAGCATGTTGGCTTTTTGAAATAGGGCTACAACTTGTAAGCCATAGAATTGGGTTGAGTGTTGCAAGGCAAGGATTAATTCCATAACTAGCATTACTTGTTTTTTTAGCAAGATTTTCTTCAATCGTTAACGAATCTGCATTTATTTTTGAATCACTTCTTAACAATCCATTCGCTATTGGCCGAACATTTAGTTCAAAAAAATCTTCTTTATCTAACGTAGAATCTTCACGATTATATTTATATGTCATGTTTGCAATTATCACTTGATCATTTGAGTTTTTAAACAATTCACAAGTTTTACTTTTATCTCTAAGATTTATATCCTCGTTCGCTAAGATCATAAATGAAGTGGAAAGTGAAAGAATAAGCATAATTTTTTTCATACAATTTCTCCTATTTTGGGTAAATTTACACTTGGACTTATTCTACATTCCATTTCGAAAATTTTTTAATTACTTCCAAAAATTACAGGATTTTAAAAAATGTACATTTTTTGGACATACAAGCAATTATGTTGCTGAATTTGTTATACCAATAGACACTTAAGTGTTGTTCTGTAGTTTTTTAACTAAGAAAAGCTAAACTTTTTTGCGATCACTGTATTCTTGTATACGCGCCAAATGTAAATCCGAAAGCCCATATTTTTCGAATAAATTAAGCTTATTAATTAAATCCGCACTCTTAACTTCTCCACGAATAAGTCCTAAAATCCCCTCAATTTTTTGGATGAGTTCAGAACCCGTTTCATACATGGCCTCAAAGCGTATATTTGCTAGGCCCAACTCATTCCAGCCCTCATAATGGCCCAGAGCACTCTGAGATGTGGCATTAAACATGGTGTTTCGACATTCCTGATCAGCGCGTATATGGTGATGATTTCCAAACTGATCGACCAGCTCCACTCGGTGGTGCTCGCACGGCTTACCACAGTCTTTATAACTTGATCCTTTAGATAAAAAAGCGGCAAACACACAATGTTCCATGTGAAATGAAGGCATATACTGATGAACAGTAATTTCTGCGTATTGAGTTTCGATATTTAAAAGTAGCTCCTGAACTCTTTTGGCATTCAAATCATAGCTCAAACAAAGACTATGAAATCCTTGTGACTTTAAAAAATTAAAACTTAAATGATTGGTAATATTGAGAGAAAAATCCCCAAGAAACTCTCCGGCATATTCCAATGATTTTTTTAAGTAATGAAATGCTCCTAAATTGCGAACGAGAATCGCATCGGGATTTAATCGATGAAGAACTTTCAGATGATGATACTCAAATGGTTTTAAAATGCGATTTGTTGCAATCGCGACCTTAACTCCCGCGAGACGCAAATGTGTCAGACACTCACTATAATCTTTGCCGTATTCAAAATCTAATATCACAAATCCAATTTGCGCAGTTTCCTTTATTTTCCCTGTTTGAATTGCTAAAACAAACTCTGCACATTGCTCTTTATCACGCAAAACTATATTGAGTTTAGCGGCCATTTTTTGAGATGTTTTTTTCTGACTTCCTATCCACGATAGAACTTGATCGATCGATTTCCTATCAAGCATGGCCTCAAACCCATCCACTGTTTTAGCAACTCTTAGGGCATTTAATTTTTCGATAAGCTCACGGCGTATGCTTTTTACTTCTCTTTGGTGAATCCATAAAAATTCGCTGCCAAATTGAATACTAACATCCGCTAAGTCCAGCGAATAAACCGATGCCGACAACGCTTGAAGTTCTTCAACAATTCCTTTGACATTATCGCTAATAGACGAGAATTTTTTATCAGAAACAACTAATGGTGCTTCTGATTTAGCACTTACTGAGTTTTCCCCATCACTAAACTCGACTTCTAAAAAATGATCCTTATAAAATTTAATAATCGCAGTGATTTTTATTTTTTTCTTCTTATTTTTATCAGTGAGTGTGCTGTTTAAAAACTTATCGATCTCAGGATCATTAGTTTTAAAAACTCGTGCATTTGTTATATCTTTAGAAATTTTTACTTCTCGTCCAAGCTCAATCTCAACCAAATCGTTTTTAATTTTTGTAGTTTTAAAAATTCGTCCCCCTAACTCTTTCTTCTTAAGATTGTGATCTAAATAAGAAAAAAGAATTCCATCCCCATTTTTTAATTCCCCCGCCTCATTTAATTTAACCACGACAGATTTCGTATTAATTTTTGAAATCTCGCCAACCAACATTCCACGATGCTCGTTATAAGTTCCTTCCACTAATTTTTGATGATCAACCCCGTGAAGCCATCCGGAGAATAATCCACGAGAATATGTAGCGCTAAGGAGTTTTTTGTTTTCTGCTTCATTAATTTTTTTGCCATCTAATAATGGCCTATAGGACATTGCCGCTGCTGCGACATACTCCGGTCCCTTTAATCTCCCTTCTACTTTGAAACTTTTAACACCTGCTGAAAGCAGGTCAGGAATCTCGGCTGTTCCACATAGATCTTGAGGGGAAACTAAGTAATCGCGATCGACTAAATTTTTTTTCACTCCATCAACTAAGAGATCATAACTTAAACGACAGCTCTGAGCACACTGTCCGCGATTGGCCGATCTTCCTCCAATGGATTCAGAGGTAAAACATTGTCCTGAATAGGCAACGCATAAGGCACCATGAACAAAAACTTCTAATTCGCGATCGGTATTCTTCGCAATCAATTCGATTTCTTTTAATGAATTCTCTCTGCCTAAAACAAATCGCTTAATTCCTAATTCGCCCAAAAAATTAATGGCGTCATGATTAGTCACCGTCATTTGAGTTGATGCGTGAATCACTTGATAAGGGGCCATATGCTTAATCAGCCTGACCAAACCTAGATCTTGCACGATAAAGGTATCAGGTTTTAATTCTAATACTCTTGCTAGAAGCTTCGTAACTTCTGATAACTCGTCCTCAAAAATGACGATATTAAAAGCGAGATTAACTTTTACTCCGTACAAATGACAAAGCTCAATCATCTCTTTTAATTCAGTTAAATCATGATCTTTGCTACGCCCTCGGGCATTAAAGCCCGGCATCCCAACATAAATAGCATCCGCCCCATTATGAATGGCCGCATAACACATATCGAGATTTCCGACAGGCAAAAGTAATTCTGGGACGTGACTTTTCATATCTGGCCTTCTACCATAGAGTCAATATTGTGAATACCATATCCGCTCAATGGGCGTGATTTTGAAAAAAATACAGGGAAAAACATGGAAAAAATGATGACGAAATCACTTAAAAATTTATTTATTCTCTCGTTTTTAGCTCTAGCACTTACAGGTTGCGGAGTTCAAGGAATTCCAGAAGCTAACAATGACGTGGATGCCAAATGGGCCGAAGTCCAAAACCAATACCAAAGAAGAATGGATTTAATTCCTAATTTGGTAAATGTTGTTAAAGGCTATGCCGCTCATGAAAAAGAGACACTCGAAGCGGTGATCAATGCGCGCGCGGAAGCATCTAAAGTGACCATCAATGCTAAAGATTTAAATGAAGAAACACTTAAAAAATTTGAAGCTGCTCAGGGGCAAATTAAAAGTGCTCTCGGCCGCTTAATGGTTACAGTTGAAAAATATCCCGACCTAAAAGCAAATCAAAACTTTATGGATCTGCAAGCGCAATTAGAAGGAACTGAAAACCGTATTACAGTTGCTCGCAATCGCTATATTGAAAGCATTCAAAACTTTAATAATCTTGTGACTGTTCCTCCTACTTCATTTACCAATTCACTTTTTTATCATTTTCAAAAGAAGCCTCAATTTCAAGTTGATAACTTAGACGCAGCTAAAAAAGCTCCAGAAGTAAAATTTTAATGCCTTTAAAAAAATATTTTTATCTCTATGCTCTTATAACACTGATCGCAAACATTCTTGTCTGTGATCAGGCGTCTGCAAAAGCAGTTCCTACACTAACTGGCCCGATCATGGATGAAGTCGGAATTTTAGATGTCAGATATAAAAATAAGTTGGAAAATGTCCTGCACGCTCTAAATGATCAAGGTAAATTGCAGTTTCAAATTTATTATTTTGATTCACTTGAAGACGAAACCGTTGAAACCTATGGGATAAAACTCGCGAATGCATGGAAGCTCGGTAGCAAAGAAACTGATCGCGGATTAATTTTTTTATTAAGTCTTCGTGATAAAAAAATGCGCATAGAAGTAGGCCAGGGATTAGAGGGTGATATTACCGACCTCTATTCAAAACGTATTTTAAGTGAAATGCGTCCCTTTTTAAAGGCGGCTGACTATGAGGGTGCCACAACTCTCATTCTCACCCGCATAACAGAAAAATTGCAAATCGATTTAAAGGATTTAAATACTCTCCAAGCTCCCAGAAAAAAAAGAGCTCCAGAAGTTAGTGGTTTCATCATTATCATTGTACTTTTTATTTTTTTGTCCATTATGCAAAGAATCTTACCGACCGGTGCAGCTTCAGGTAGAGGTTATCGCCGAGGTCCATTTGATGGCGGCGGTGGATATGGTGGAGGTTTTGGTGGTGGAAGCTCCGGCGGCGGTGGATGGTCCGGTGGTGGCGGCGGTTTTTCTGGCGGTGGCGCCAGTGGTGATTGGTAATAATTAAGAGGAATTTATGGGCATAAAAAGAATTGAGCGCGACCTAATAAAAAAAGCAATCAAAGATGCAGAAGTTAAATCCATGGTGGAGATTGTTCCTGTGATCTTGCGCCAGAGTGATTTATATCCCGCGACTCATTTTCGTGTCGGCGCTTTAGTGGCCTTTACTTTTTCTGTACTTTTATATCTCTCACCTCTACATTTCATTAATCCACTTTGGTACCTTGCAATTCAATTTCCAGGTTTCTTAGTGGGCTTTATGCTTGCTTATCTTCCCCTTGTGAAAAAAACTTTTATAACAAAAAGAGAAATTCAAACTGAGGTCTACCAATGCGCCATTGAGCTTTTTTATGAACACAAAGTTCACCTAACAGAAAAACACACTGGAGTTCTAATTCTCCTTTCTTCTCTAGAACAAAAAATTGAAGTCATTTTAGACCATGGTCTTATCGAAAAATGCCCCCCAGATGCATTGCAAACACTAATTAATGATTTCTCGATAGAGATGAAAAAAGGTGAACCTTACAATGCCATGAAACACTTAATTGAAAATCTCTCCCATCTTTTTGAGAACTATTTTCCAAGACATGAACCCAAAAAATTTATGGATAATGAAATCAAAGACGAATTGATCGAAAGATAAAAGGTTTAGCCTCGTTCATTTTGGCAATAAGCTCGTACCACTTCTTTTAAGCGCAACTCTTCTTTGAAAAATTCGAGATAAGGGACAAATTTACCATAATCACTCGTTGTAAAAGACGTATCTCCGTTTGTATAACTATAAACACCTACTACACCTGGATCATTGCTATCGATATAATAAATCCGATAGCCGCCATCATTTTTTTCAATTCTATTAATTAACCATGCATGGGCCTTGATTCCTTTCATTTGTAATTTCACATAAGCAATATTTTTTGCTCTATCGACATAAGTGAATAACTCATCCATCATCTTTGCTAAAATATCGGCCCTGATTTCATATTTTCCCTGTACTCCACGTTGCCATCCACCGCGCAGTCCACCATCAACGATCTGCCAATCATTTAATAAATTTTGAATTTCTTTTTGATAATAAAGCGAGAAATCGCGAGCATTCGCAAAACCTTGAATCTCAAAAACACGTTCACCTTTTCTAATATTTAATAGAAGAGATTTAATCTGATCTCGCGATATTGGTGCCTTTTCTGGTGAATAAAATCCTAGATAAGTAAGGTTCCGTAAAAATCTGGAATGCCACCAACAAACGCCACCATTAAATAATCCGCCACTATTTTTAAAACCCAATTGATTTTCAGCTAGGTCTAAAACTTGTTGTAAACCATCTGTACTCGAATGAATCGAACAAAATTCGCTATTGGTATAAGCAGAAACATTAGTAGCAATTAATGAGACAAAAACAGCAAGACATAATCGTTTCAAGAAATGCATTTTCATCATCCTTAATGAAGAGCAATTAATAATTCAGAAATATAGAATTTCAAAACATTTTGAGTCCGACAAGCAATGGAATCAATTTCATTAAAGGCCTAGACTTTTCATCTTTCTATAAGTGAATTTCATTTGGCCATCAAAACCTTACATTCCTATTTAGATTCTTATGAACATCAAGGAATATTTAAATATTTAAACATAACTATAGCTACAGTTCAATGTTTCAATAGAAGTCTAAATAAATATCTTGTTAAATTTGACAACACTTCAACAACTTCATTTTAATGGTTTCGAAATAAAAAATCGACATGGAATGGAGTTGATTGTGACATATTTACTATACGCTCTGGCCGCAAATTTTTGCTTTTCAGGATCGACACTGACTTTTTCTAAGTTTACCACAAACTTTTCTGCGAATTGGCTTAATTTAAATAAAGCATTTATAGCTGCCATTTCTTTTTTTATCACTATTCTCGTTTTTTCTCTATGGACCAAAACTCATTTAGAATCCTATTTATTTTGGTCTCTAAGTGGTGTCTTAGGATTAATCATTGGTGACTACTTTCTTATGAATTCGTTCTCATTAATCGGCCCTGGACGTGCCCTAATGCTCGATTCATTTCAACCATTGCTTATGGGCATTCTTGCCTATTATTTTTTAGGCCAAACGCTCGATGCAAAAAAACTTGGCGCTATTTTTTTTCTTCTCTTATGTATTTTTGTTTTTGCTCATGAAAATTATTCGCAAAGTGGTAAATGGCATCTTAAAGGATCAATCTATGCACTTCTGGGAACTTCTCTTGAAGGCATTTCCATGTTTGTTGCGCGCATCGGTTTTGATAAATCACCTGAAGCCTCTCCAATCTTAGGAAATTTTATTCGCACAACGTTTGCCTTTTTATTGCTTTTTTTATTTGCTCGTAAATTTCGATCACATCGTTCTGAAATAAAACTGACCATAAAAGAGAGATTGCAATTAATTGTCGCTTGTTTTTTTGGAACATACCTTTCTTTGAGTTTCTACCTTAAGGCCATAAAGTTTGGTGATCTTGCCATAATTTCAGCGATCGCGATTTCCTCACCTTTATTTGCTTCGATTTTAGAAATTATCTTTAAAAAACAAAAAATAACAAAACACTTTATGGTTGGATGTTTATGTTTTTTAAGTGGCGCTTGCATTTTAATTTTTTTCTAATTTTAAAAAGGGTTTTTTATGTTTGAAACTTTTTTACAAATCGATGGCAAACATCACTTGAAACAATTTTCTGATTTATATGTTCCTTACAAAGCTCGCATTAAAGAAAACGGCAACGTCATTTTTTTTAACTTTGTTTTGGCAAAAGAAATTGGACTTATTCCTGAAAACTGCAATGAGCTCAGTGAGGAATTGAAACAAATTATCTTATCGACATTTGCACTGCAAGTAATTAATGAATACGACCTAGAAAATAAAATCGCTATACCAGAGGATAAAATTAAAAAAGGCGAATACTTCGCTACTCGCTATTTGCAAATGCAGCACCGGGATCAATTGGGCCGTACAAGTGGAGATGGACGAAGTCTGTGGTTCGGCGAATATAACGGATATGATTTTGTTGGACGTGGCACGGGGGGAACTAAATTAAGCGTTGGCACTCAACTCTACAATGAGCACCTTAAAACAGGGGATCTCGAACACTACTATTCTTCAGGATTGGCCTACCTAGGCGAATCAGTTCACACTTTATTTACTAGCGAAATTTTAAATGGCCTTAATATTTCGACGGAGCGAACTCTCGCCATTATACTTTTTAATAACGATGAAACCATATTAGTTAAAGCAGGTAAAAATTTGCTTCGCCCAGCACATTTTTTTGCTCCACTTCGTCAAAAAAATAAAAAACTCCTATCTCAACTGTTTTCTTATTTTATGGCAAAAACTGGAGCAAAAAATCTTGATGAATGCTTTTTTAAAATTAAAAGTGACCTTATTTATTATGCCAGTCTTTACGAAGCCTATTATATGTTTGTTTGGATGGACTTCGATGGGGACAATATGCTTTTAGATGGAGGAGCTCTTGATCTCTCAACATTTTTTAGAATGGGGGCATTATATAACGACTATCGCATTGATGACATAGTCCGCTGGTCAACAAACATTGTGGAACAAAAAGACAAAGCGGCACTAATTTTGCAAAATTTTGAACAAGCTCTAGACTTTTTAAAAAATGACAAACAAAAACCACTATCTCACTATAAGAACTCATCTCACCAAAAAGATTTCTACTTAAAATACGAAGAAAAACTTCGCGAACGCTATTTTGAAATTATGGGCTTTTCCACAGATCATTTTTTATGGTTAAAAGAAGCTGAAAAAGAAAACACTCTGCTTTTATTTAAAATGATTCGCGAATTAGAAGTAATCAAAGATGGGAAAGGATATTTTCATGATCTAAAGGGTGTTAATACTCAACCTCTTTTAAGTCGCGATAAAATCTTAATTAATTTAGTCTTTAATCGCAGTGAAAAAGACTTTTCACTTTCAGCACTTTTTGTTTTCAACAATCTAGAGACAAACAATGGTGAGCAAATAACAAAACAAATTAAAAGTTTTATGGCCCTCTGGACTTATTTACAAACTCAAATTATCACCTATTTTGATTGGTCTTTTACAGCGGCCGAAAACCTTATCCTGAGCTCTATTCATCCTTACAAAAGCACCGGCAATAGTGATCAAGCCTTGAAAAAATATTTCACCGAACTGGCACGTAGTGACGCAGAAAAATTTAACATAGAATTAAACTTATTTATTAAATCGCAAATAATGCCTCAGCAGAATCATTTAGAGCATTGTCCAGAAATCCAAGAAATTATTTTAAGTCATAGAGGTCATGCATGAACGCTAATACTAATACTCAAATTATTGCCACTTTTTTTCTTAATAATACCAAAAATGAGCTGGCCCCACAGAGAAAATATTTGAGCGAAAATATTGAAATAAAATATGGTAACAAAGGATATTCGCTCGATGAAATGCAGGATATTTTTCGTGGGAAAAAATGCACTACTAAAAACTATTAGCGTGCGAGTTTAATCCAGCGATATTCAAGTCCATCGGTATTTTTGTGCCACTCACTTATATTATCAATTTCCCACTCTTCTTCAGAAAGATTGGGGAAATAAACATCGGCCGGACCGTCGTAAGTAACTTCAGTTAAATAAATAGTCGAGGCATATGGTAGAAAAAATTCATAGATAGTACTTCCACCAATAATAAAAATTTCTAAATCTTCGTCTTCTTTTAACGTTCCCACTGCCTTTAACTCTTCTTCATAATCTAGAAAATCATCAAAAACAAACATGGGATCATGAATAACACGAACACCATCAGCTTTAAAATTTTTATCAGATGTTATAACTATGTTCTGACGTTTAGGTAAAGCACGTCCAATTGACTCAAATGTTTTTCTTCCCATAACCACAGGATTATTTAACGTCACCGATTTAAAATATTTTAAATCTTCAGAGATGTGCCAAAGTAATTTATTATCTCGCCCAAGCTGCCGGTTATTCCCGACAGCGGCGATCATTGAAATGCGCATTAAAAATTCCTTATTTTAACTTAAACTGCAACTGGTGCTTTTATATGCGGATGCGGATCATATCCAACTAATTTGAAATCTTCATATTTAAAATCAAAAATCGAAGTCACACCTTTTCTAATTTCCATTTTTGGAAGTGATCTAAGCTCTCTGGATAACTGTAATCGTGCTTGATCCACGTGATTTAAATATAAATGAGCATCTCCAATTGTATGTACGAAATCTCCAAGCTCTAAGCCTGTAACTTCGGCCACCATCATCGTAAGCAGTGCGTATGATGCAATATTAAAGGGGACACCTAAAAAGATATCTGCTGATCTTTGATAGAGCTGACAAGAAAGTTTTCCATTAGCTACGTAAAATTGGAAAAAAGCATGACATGGTGGTAATGCCATATTGCTAATTTCTCCCACGTTCCAAGCACTAACAATCAAACGTCTTGAATCAGGATTCTGCTTAATTTGTCCAATCACATCAGCAATTTGATCGATGGTTTTTCCATCAGCGCCTTGCCATGATCTCCACTGTACTCCGTAGACAGGGCCTAAATTTCCTTCTTCATCGGCCCATTCATCCCAAATCGAAACTCCATTCTCTTTAAGATATTGAATATTACTTTCACCTTTTAAGAACCATAATAACTCGTGAACAATTGATTTTAAGTGCAACTTTTTAGTCGTCACCATCGGAAAGCCTTCCGACAAATTATAACGAGTTTGATATCCAAATACTGACAGCGTTCCAGTTCCAGTGCGATCTTCTTTTCTTGTTCCGTGTTCCAACACGTGGGTCATTAGGTCGTGGTATTGTTGCATATCTCACCTCCGGTGTGTGCGTGTGTGATAATGAAATTTTATGATAACTCTTGCAATTTGAGGAGAGAAAACCAGTTTAAAAAACTCACGTAAGAAAGAGATCGATTTTAATTTATTTTTCCGCTGACGAGCAACGCATAAAACACCAAGGAAGTTCGTGGATCATGGACCATTACAAATAATACACCCAAAAAAATTTCTAGATTTATTGAATTGGACCTAGACTTTGCAAAAAATATCTTCTAGGGCATCAAGTGCCATGGCGTAATAGCCGCGCGGATACGTGGCTCTTAATTCAAAAATTATTGCTTGCAATTGTCCCTTAGTTGGATTTTTCAGTGCTAAAATTTCATGAACAAATTCTTCACATACGATGAATACCATACTTAAATTATGGATATGGTAATTAGGACCTTCATGAAACCCCACTCCATTTTTCATTCCATGGTGCTCGCGCAATATATCTTCCGCACCTTTGGGAATTTTTGGCAATTTTTCCACCATCTGGCTAATCATTATCGCGTGGTTGTTTAATAGATTTAGCTTTTCATCTGTCAATTCATCGTTACGAATAAGATCTTCGTAATTTTTTATTTTGCAAAGCTCATCTTCAAATAAAAGTAAATCATGCATCAGGCTTATAAACACTACTTTTTCTCTAAACTGAGCAGAATCCCAACCCAACTTCAAGGAAACTTTATTAAGTACCAAACTTAAAAGTAGTGAATGACCATATTGAAAACTGGTTTTTTCTTCTAAAAATGCCTTTAATAATTTTTGAAAAGCACCTTGATTTCTTAGTACTGAAAGCGATTCTTTAAAATATGAGTCGACTAATTCAATGACTTCATCTGTAAAACCAATCGACATGATTTTTTGACGTAAAAGAATAGTAGAAGCCTCGACACTCTGAATCTGCCCTTCAATAGAGCCACGTTTTTCATCCAGGTCCAAGGATTTTTTATACTGTATTAAAAATTCTTTAAATTCCACTTCGTCATCTATTGTGATAAATAGATTAACTATATTCTGATTTTTGAAACGCAAAAAATCAATTTGTTCGATGGTTTCATTTTTTCTAAAACGCAAAATAAAATGTGTTTCTTTTTCTTTACTCTTAATCCCAACATACAAGCTAAATGGAAAAATCGAAATTCCTTCATTCACAATTAAATTGTGCATTAAGCGCAGGGACACTGGAAAATACAAATCCTGAGATCTCGCTCTTAAATCTTGAGCAAACGAAAGCTTAATTTCTCGCACTAATTCATCAACTGAGGATTCAAAGGATAAGCGTTTCATTTTTTTTTGTAAAAAATCTAAATTATCTACTACAACGGCTTCTCCCTTCTTGTTTTTAGCGCTTGAGAGAAAAATCAAAGATCGAATTTCTAAATCTCGAGATAGATCCCGCAACTCTTTTAGTGCATCACTTTTTGTGCGGTCTTCTTCCGGTAAAAATAGGGCATAAGAATCAGGCAAAATCCTAAAAAGCATCAAAGCTTCTTTTATCGTGTCTTTTACAATAACATCGGAATTTAATTCTTCACGCAATTTTTTCTCAAGCCTTGCTTGCTCATTAAAGGTGCCTTTGATCAAAATTACTTGGGTCATAATGTTCTCTAAATCTCCACAGAATATATTCCCTTTTCGGCAAAATCACAGCAAAAATTTAAGAAAAAAAACGATTCCATGTCCGAGTATACTGTTCGGACATAGTCTGAATTAAGACTCTATCTCTAAGAAAATTCGTTGCGCTTTTTTTGAAATTTCGATTATGCTAATTAGGTAGAATAGAGAAACACTCTTATTGAGTAAAGGATCATATGATATTAACAGGATTAGAACGATTACTTGCAGAAAACGATTTACAAAAATCGATTAAGGGTAATATTGGTTACCTATCCCATAGTGCATCCATTACACACGATTATAAAAATGGTGTTGTTGAATTAAGAAAAATTTTTGGCGAAAGAATTGTTAAACTTTTTGGCCCTCAGCATGGATTTGTGACTGATGTTCAAGACAATATGATTGAAACTAAACATTTCGTTCATCCCTACTTTAAAATTCCCGTTTATTCGCTTTATAGTGAAACTCGGATTCCGACAGATGAGATGCTCGAAGGAATTCATACTTTAATTATTGATTTACAGGATGTGGGTACAAGAGTTTATACTTATATATCAACATTAACGCTTATATTAGAGAAATGTCATAAGCGCGATATTGAAATCATCGTGCTCGACCGACCTAATCCTGTTGGCGGAGAAATGGTTGAAGGAAATGTTTTAGAAGATGAATTTCAATCTTTCGTAGGAAAATTGCCCATACCACAACGCCACAGCTTGACGATGGGTGAAGTCGGAAATTTTGCAAAACTTGTAAAAAAGCTCGACGTTAGTTTAAAAATAATTGAAATGAAAAACTGGAAGCGCTCCATGTTTTTTAAAGATACAAATCTCCCATGGGTCAACCCATCGCCAAATCTGTCGACAATGGATAGTGCTGTGACATTTGTTGGAACAGTACTTTTTGAAGGGACAAATCTCTCCGAAGGCAGAGGAACAACCAGGGCCCTGGAAATTATCGGGCATCCTAAAATTGAAGCTTTCTCTTTTACTGAACACTTAAACGCAATTCTTTTAAAAGAAGGTTTAGGCGATGCTACCATTTTTAGGCCACAAGTTTTTTTTCCAATGTTTCAAAAATTTTCTGGAAGCGCATGTGGGGGTGTGCATATACATATTCTTAATTATACAAAAGCTCGCCCTTGGATAGTTGGACAAATTCTTTGTCGTGAATTTTATCATCTTTTAAAGGATGATTTTAAATGGAATGATAAGCCTTATGAATATGAACATGGCCGTTTGGCAATTGATCTTATTAATGGATCGAAAAATGTACGTCATTGGGTTGAAAAAAATGGTAGCGTAAAAGAGCTATTAGAAATTGAGAAAGCTGGTATTCAAAACTTTACAAAATTAAGAGAGCAAGTTCTCCTCTATTAATAAAAATCCAATTTAAAAAAGCAAAAGGGGTAAACCCTTTTGCTTTTATGCAACAAGCTTTAACTTTTTTACTTGGCCTTTAACTGTTTTTGCAGACTGAACGAATTCCGGAACTTTACGTTCCAAAATTTTCCAAATGACTGACTCATCAACCCCATCTACTTTTGCTGCTTTTAGAAGATGGTTCACTTTTTGTGACAGTTCCGCGTGGTTTAATTGTGAGCGATAAACTGTTTCACTTTCCACGACTAATTCATTAACAGCTTCCGTATACTGATTGATTAGAGTGTCTTCAAAATCCTCTTTTCTCATGGCTTCTCCCTCTAGAAGTTTATTCATTAGACGATTATAAAAGACTTTGACTCTACATTTTGCTTTGTAGAGAAAAAATGCAAAAACCTATAATTTTTCAAGAGATAGACCTAAAATCAGTTTAAATTTAATTTACATAACTAAAAAAATCTTAAGGTTTATAAAAAATTGACAAAATTGCTTTACACATCGGGCTTACATGTTAGCGTTATTGTTAGTCTTTATAAAAATTTAGAAGAAAAAGAACGCTTTTTTCAAGGAGAGATCAATGCAAAAATCTTATTACGAGAGTCGATTTTCTGGGAAAATCCTCAAAACTTTGGCGATTTTGGCACTATTGGCACCAATTGCCAGCTTTGCTGAAGACAAAATTAAAATTGGAGTTGTTCAACCATTGACTGGTGGAATCGGAACTTATGGCCAAGAAAACCACAATGCAATGAAAATGGCCTTAGAAAAAATTAACCAAAAAGGTGTTAAGGGCAAAAAGCTTGAGCTTTTTGTTGAAGACGATAAATCTGAACAAATTGAAGCAACAAACGCCATTAGAAAACTCATTAACGTTGATAAAGTTTCGGTTATTATCGGAGAAGTTACTTCTTCAAATTCGCTAGCAATGGCACCAATTGCTCAAGAAGCAAAAATTCCAATGGTATCAAGTGCTGCTACTAACGAAAAAGTAACAATGGTTGGAAATTTCATCTCGAGAACTTGTTTCACTGATGATTTCCAAGGTGTTGTCATGGCGCGTTTTGCTTTTAACAATTTGAAAACCAAAAATGCCATCATCGTGGTCGACAACTCTTCGGACTACTCTAAGGGTCTAGCAAAAGCCTTCGGTGATGAGTGGAAAAAATTAGGTGGAAAAATTGCTTCATCTGAAGAATTCACATATGTTCAAAAAGATGTGGACTTCCAAACTCTCCTTCGCAAACTTAAGCGTGCTAACCCTGATGTTGTTTTCCTTCCAGGCTACTACGAAGAAGTTGGTTTAATTTTAAAGCAAGCAAAAAAACTTGGCATCAATGTACCATTCTTAGGTGGGGACGGGTGGGACTCTCCTAAACTTTTTGAGATCGCGGGTAGCGAAGGTGTAAAAGGAAATTATATTTCTTCTCACTTTGCTCCAGATGATAGTGATCCAGCAGTGCAAGCATTCGTAAAAGAATATGAAGCTCGCTATAAAGCTCGTCCAGGGGCAATGGCAGCACTCGGTTATGATGTTTTAGGTGTTGTAGCTGACGCCATTTCTCGTGCGAAAAGTATGAGCTCAGCAGATATCAATGCTGCAATCGTAGCAACCAAAGGCTTCAAAGGAATTACTGGGGCCATCACAATTGATGAAAAACGTAACTCAAAAAAGAGTGCAGTTGTATTAGCGACAACTCCAGAAGGTTTTAAATTCAAAGAAAAAGTTAATCCGTAATTTTTAAAAGAAAGGTGCCAGGCACTTTTTAAGTAATTAAAAAGTGCCTGGCACCTTTCTTCCTTTCTCGCTTTTCTCGTTGACAAGGAAGTTAGATGAGTGAAAAAACAATTTATTTTTTTCTAGATCTTATTCAATACACGATTAACGGTCTTTCTCAAGGTTCGATTTATGCTCTCATCGCCCTTGGCTACACTATGGTGTATGGAATTATTCGCTTAGTGAATTTTGCTCACGGTGAATTTTTAATGATTGGTGCGATGACTGGATTCTATCTCACTAAAATGGGCCTCACTCCCCTACAAGCTATTCCTTTTTCCATGGTCATCACGGGTGTTATTGCCATGCTTGTTGAACGTTTAGTTTATAGGCCAATTAGAACTCAAGGAAGAATTCCCGCTCTTATTACGGCCATTGGAACATCCCTCTTTTTTCAATATTTCGGCCAACTCATGCTGGGAGCAGATCCAAAAACCATGCCTCCGGTATTAGAAGAAAAAACTTTCACATTTGGAGAAATTTATTTCACCAATATTCAACTTTTAATTTTCTCCACTACTATAGTCGTCATGGTTTTTTTATGGTGGCTTACCCGTTTTACCAAAATTGGTAAGGCCATGCGAGCAACTAGTTTTAATTTAAATGCTGCGGAACTTATGGGTATTAACACCAATCAAGTGATCGCCTTCACTTTCTTTTTAGGTGCATCGCTTGCGGGGCTTGCGGGAGTACTGGTCGGTTATATTATGTCTGTTGAACCAATGATGGGAACAACTCCCGGAATTAAAGCATTCGTTGCTGCCGTCGTTGGCGGCATTGGCGTTATTCCTGGTGCTGCTCTCGGTGGTTTTATTTTAGGTATCACCGAAAATTATGTCGTGGGATTTTATAAAAGTAGCTACCGCGACGCTGTTGCCTTTATCATTCTTATTTTAATTTTACTTTTTAAACCAAGTGGAATCTTGGGGAAAAATATCAAGGAGAAAGTTTAATGGATTACGTTCTCCATCTTATTTTAATTGTCGGAATTTTTATGATCTTGGCGCTTGGCTTAAATCTTATCAACGGATTTTGCGGGCAGTTTTCTCTCGGTCATGCTGGCTTTTGGGGAACTGGCGCTTACACCAGTGCAATTTATTCCGTTTACTTTACTAATCCTGCATTACCTCAAGAATTAAATTTGCTTATTGCAATTATCATTGGATTTTTAGGCGCATCGACTATCGGTCTAGTTGTCGGTGTTCCTTGCCTTAGGCTTCGCGGAGACTATCTTGCCATCGCCACATTGGGTTTTGGTGAAATTGTAAGAATCACGATCATCAACTCGGATTATGTTGGTGGACCTAGAGGATTTTCAGGAATTCCTAAATGGGTCGGTCTTCCCCATGTTTATATCTGGGTAACACTCACCATCTTTTTTATCTGGCGTTTAAAAAATTCAACACATGGAAGAGCGATTATTTCCATTCGCGAAGATGAAATTGCCGCGGAATCAATGGGGATTAATCTGGTTAAATATAAAGTTTTAGCTTTCGTTTTAGGAGCAGGATTCGCCGGAATCGCCGGGGCGTTGTTTGCTCACTCTCAACAATTTTTGCACCCAAATAATTTTAACTTTATGTGGTCCGTGATTATTCTAGTGATGGTAATCTTAGGTGGTCTTGGAAGTATATCCGGATCACTCGTTGGTGCGATCATCATTACATTATTCCCAGAATTTTTAAGATTTTTTGGTGATCGCGTTTCGGAATGGCGTATGACTATTTATTCCATCGCACTTATTCTTTTAATGATTAAACTTCCAAAAGGTATTATGGGAACAACTGAGTTTAGACTTCCTTTTATGAAAAAGGAGAATGTTTAAATGAGTTTATTACAATTACAAAATATCACCATGAAATTTGGCGGACTCACAGCGGTAAACAAAGTGAGCTTAAATGTTTATCAAGATGATTTGATTGCTGTGATAGGCCCCAACGGTGCCGGAAAAACCACGCTCTTTAATGCTATCACTGGAATTTATGAACCGACTTCTGGTGAGGTGATTTTCGATGGAAAAAATATAAATGGCCAAACTCCGTCGAGCATTACAAAAGCCGGAATGTGCCGAACATTCCAAAACATTCGTCTTTTTAAAGAACTCTCAGTGGTCGATAACATTCGCTTAGCAAATCATCCAAGACTTACCTATGGAATTATGGATAGCATATTAAGAACTCCCAAGTTTAAAAAAGAAGAAAAAGAAACCTTTGATCGCTCAATGGAGCTTTTGAAAATTTTCAAGCTTCACGAAAAAGCAAATCAAACTTCGAGAAATTTACCATACGGCGAACAAAGAAAACTTGAAATGTGTAGGGCCCTGGCCACGAGACCAAAACTTCTCTTACTGGACGAACCAGCTGCCGGGATGAATCCAACAGAAAAAATACAATTAACAGATCTTATAAAGTTTATTCGATCTGAGTTTAAACTCGCCATCATCATCATTGAGCACGACATGAAACTGGTCATGAATGCGGCAGAAAAAATTTATGTTCTTGATCACGGAGAACTCATCGCCAGCGGAACACCAAAAGAAGTTCAAAATGACAAAAAAGTTATTGAGGCTTACTTGGGCGTGGAAGGAGTTCACTAAATGACGATAAAGATGTCAGAAAATATTTTAAAAGTTGAAAATATTGTTACTCACTACGGAGCGATCAAGGCTTTAGATGGTGTTAGTATTGAAGTAAATCGTGGTGAAATCGTCTCACTTTTAGGTTCTAACGGTGCAGGGAAAACGACAACATTAAGTAGTATCACCGGACTTAAATCAATCACGTCGGGAAAAATTATCTTTAATGGCGAAGAGATCCACAATCTTCCTGCTCACAGAATCACTCAAAAAGGTATGAGCTTATCGCCAGAAGGCCGCCAAGTTTTTCATAATCTTACAATTAAAGAAAATCTGGACATGGGCGCTTATCTGCGTTCTGACAAAAAGGGCATCAGTGATGATTTAGATTTTTGTTACGATTTATTCCCTAAACTTTTAGAGCGCACTCATCAGCTGGCCGGAACCTTATCTGGAGGAGAGCAGCAGATGCTTGCGATCGCACGTGCTTATATGAATAAACCAAAACTTCTTTTACTAGACGAGCCTTCTCTTGGGATTGCACCAATTCTCGTGCAATCGATTTTTAAGGCCATTAAAAAACTAAATGAAATGGGTATGACAATTCTTTTAGTTGAACAAAATGCGAATCTGGCCCTCAAATATTCTCACCGCGGATATGTTATTACTAATGGAGTTGTGAGTTTGAAAGGAAGTTCGAGTGAGCTTTTAGGAAATCCCGAAATTCAAAAAGCCTACCTTGGCATGTGACAAATGTCTCAAGGCTTTTTATAATAGCGAAAATAAAAAAATTTAGGAGCATACTATGAATTTAGAAGAAGCAATTACAATATTAAAAAAGGCTGTGAAATATTCGACAATCGAAGGCCAAAAACATATCGATCTATCTGTATGTATTGCCGAAGAGAGACCACTTCTCCAAAAGGCATTAGTCATTACAAAAGTTGAAGTAGAAAAAGGAACTCTCTCGGACCAAGAATTAAAAATAAGGCTTGGTATTGATTAATGCCCAGTGATTTATCACCCTTTATTCACTTGAATGACAAAGAAAAAGAAAAATTACAAGAATTAGGCTTCATTCAAATTCACATCGTCAATGAATAAAGAAAGACCGCTGAAATCATACTTGCCCACCATTCATTCTTAGTATCGCATTTTTAAAAAGAGGAATAACAGATTCAATTAGCAAACGCTTTGAAGAACTAAGTTGTTTAGGTGGCATAAGCAACTGGACATTTATCGGATGTAATTGCCAATTTGGCAAAATATGAATGAGCTTCTTTTTTTGAACAGCATCTTTAATTTCCCCCAGAGGGCGAAGACCTATTCCGAGTCCTGCGTAAATGGCAGAAGATTGAGCACGAACGTCGTTTGATTCGAAAGGCCCATCAATAGAGACATCCATTTTTTTTCCACGAGGGCCAACGAGACTCCATGATCTTTGAGGTTTTGGCAGATAAGCTCGCACACACGCGTAGTTTTTTAGCTCCAGGGGATCTGTGGGTTGGCCATGAATTTTTACGTACTGTGATGAAGCCGCTAATCCAAAATACACGTTTCCAATAGAGATAACTTTTAACGATGAGTCTGCCAGTGCTCCAATTCTAAGTGATAAATCTAAGCCATTTTCAATAACATCAATTGGCCCATCACTAACTAAAAGTTGGATTCGTATTCCAGAATTATCGGAAATAAATTTAACCAAATCTTCCACTATTCCAAACTGAATAGTTGTAGTTCTTACTGCTACTCTTAATGTCCCAAGAAGTTTGCCCTTTTTTGGATTGACGGCTTCCTCCGCTTGACGTGCAAGATCCAAAAGCTCTATAGCTTTTTCGTAAAAAATGCGACCTTCGTCAGTAAGTGAAATTTTTCTGGTTGACCTCAACAAAAGATTGCAACCAATTTCAGATTCTAATCTTTGTATCATCCTTCCTACGGTATTGGCAGGCTCTTCCAATACTCTTGCTGCTGCAGTGATGCTTCCAGAGTCTACAATTTGAATAAAGGCCCGAATATTCTTTAAATCATTAAGCATACTTCCTCATTACATCATAAAATGGATTATTAATGAGCATTATATGTGCTTTTTTTGATATTAACAATGCCGTATATTAATAACACAACAAGGAGTTTTTAATGAAAGCATTTATAAAAAAATTGATTCAGGTCATGAATACAAAAAATGTTGGGGCACTAGACAGATTTTTAAGAGTTTTGACCGGGATTTTTCTTATTAGTTTCGGAATTTATAAACATAACTCCCTAGGACTGGCCATCACATTTATTTTTTTCGGAATTAACACAGCACTGACGGGAATTCGTGGTGTCTGTTCTATTTACTACATGTTGGGCCTTTCTACTTGCCCCATCAGTCACAAAGAGAGTGAATGAGTGAAAGTATTCTTAAAAATTTCAATGAAAGAAAAAAATTAAATCCAATAACTTTAGGGAGGATGATATGAGTCCATTTATGATCTCAATGTTAATATGGCTTAAGCCTGATGGCCAGAAAGGGCTAAGTGAATTTAAAGAAAAAGCAGCACCATTATTTTTAAAATATGGAATAAAAGTAGAAAGAATTATTAAAATTCAAAGTAAAGGGCAAATTGTTGGTCAAAACCAATGGGACACACCAAATTTAATACAAATTATATCAGCACCATCGGCCGAGAGTTTTCAAAAATATCTACAAGATCCTGAGTACGCACGACTTGCTCCAATTCGGGATCAAGCAGTGGATAGAGTAGTGGCCAGCATGGGCCCCTCAATAGACGTAGCACAATTTAATCCTGAAAGTGATTCACTATTAGATGATCGCTTCTATGGTGTGGGATTTGTAAAATTTAAAGAGAATGGACGCAGCGGACTTTTAGATTTTAATTTAAAAGCATCTCAAATTTTTAAGCGTCATGGGATGCATGTTGAATCAATGTTTGATGCTAAAATATCAAAAGTCACAAATGGTAGAGATTTCTCAACATTTTCACCAGAGTTGATTGTTACATTTTTTCTTGATAACCAAGCCTCTATGAAAGATTACATTAACGATCCTGAATATCAATCTTTGAGTCCTATTAGAGACAATGGTCTTGAAGCATATGATTTTTTCGTAGGAAGGGGACTTTAAACGCAGAAATTGAGTATATATCTGTGCTGAAAATTATATTAATAGTGACAGTAATTCTTTTTTTAAAAAATTCATAAGAATAGGCAGTACGATTTTAAATTTTTTGGGGTGGGGAAATATCATAGACTTATTTAAAATGACTAGCTCGCCATGAGCAATTTTGCATTTTCCCATGATTTTCACTAGAAGAACCTCACCCTTTTTGCTATGATTATCACTTCTCTCTATCTCTTTTTAAAAGGTATTCATATGTCACAAGTTTTAAACGATAACGTCCACTGGGCCGATTTAGCGGCCGATAAACTCATTCGTGCAAGTAATGACAAGGAATCTTACACTTTAGCTTCTGGGATTACTCCTTCAGGAGTTGTCCATTTTGGTAATTTTCGCGAAGTTATCACCGTTGATTTCGTTGCCCGCGCGCTCAGAAAAAAAGGTAAGAAAGTAAGATTCATCTTTTCTTGGGATGATTACGATACATTTAGAAAAGTTCCCGCGAATCTTCCCAAACAAGAAGAACTACAAAAGTTTTTATTCAACCCAATCGTAGACACTCCAGATCCATTTGGTGAAGCTCCTTCATACGCTGAACACCACGAAAAAAAATTTGAAGCACAAGTGGCAAAAATGGGAATTGCAGTTGAGCCACTTTATCAATCAAAAAAATACCGTGCTGGTGAATACCGCCAAAACATGATTCACGTTTTAAAAAACAAAAATAAAATAGCGGAAATTTTAAATAAGTGGAGACAAGCTCCATTAGAAGACTCTTGGCTTCCTATTTCCATTTACTGTGAAAAATGTAATCGCGATCGTATTAAATCAATTAGCTTTGATGGCGATAAAACTTTGAGCTACGAGTGTGAGAGCTGTGGGCATAAAGGATCCGAAAACATTGAAACGACTTCGAGAGCAAAACTTCCTTGGCGTGTTGACTGGCCGATGCGTTGGGCATTTGAAAAAGTTGATTTTGAACCAGGTGGAAAAGATCACTCTTCTGAAGGTGGATCGTTTACCACGGCAAAAGAAATCGTCGAAGTTTTCGGTTGGAAGGCCCCTCAATACTTACAGTACGACTTCGTGTCTATAAAAGGCATGGGTGGTAAAATGAGTTCTTCTAAAGGGAACTTGGTAACAGTAAATGACGTTCTAGATGTGTATGAACCTGAAATGGTTCGTTGGATTTTTGCGTCTTATAAACCAAATACTGATTTTGGATTAAGCTTTGACTTAGATGTTATTAAAAACTACGAAGACTTCGACCGCTTAGAAAGAATGGTTTTTGGTGTTGAAGCTGGCAATGAAAAGAAAGTTGCTATGGCAAAACGTGTATATGAACTTTCACAAATTGGAGATGCTCCGACAAAACTTCCAATCCAACCGCAATTTAGACATCTTTGTAATATTTTACAAATTAATGATCTTGATATCGAAAAAGCACGTCCTTTCTATGCCAAAGATATTAAAGATGCTCGCGACGAGAGAAGATTTAAAGAGCGATCAGAGCGCGCAATTTTCTGGATCGAAAATCATGCTCCAGAAGAATTTAAATTTTCACTTAATAAAACTCCAGTAAAAATGGACCTTGATGAAAAACAAACTATGTTTTTAACGCAATTGAAAACGCTTTTAATTGATGAGTTCGATGCTCTTGATGAAAAAGGATTACATGAAAAAATGTATGAAATTATCAATTCTTTGGAGCTTGAGCCAATGAGTGTTTTCCAAATGATGTACAGAAAACTCATCTCTCTAGAAAAAGGTCCGAAGCTTGCGGGCTTTATGAAAATCATTGGCCGCGAACGCGTTTTAAAACTTATTGAAAATTAAAAAGCATGGGCCAATTTATTGGCCCTTTTTTTTAAATCCCTAAATATTTGATCCTCTTAAATTTTCAAAAAAGAATTAAATTAAATCAAAGAAAATTTGATACTATCAAAAAGAAAAACCCTCACGTAAGAGAGGGTTTTAGGCATTAAACACTTCCCACGGCCTTGTAAACCGCTAGCGAGGGGAATATTTAATTTTAGCATAATGATAAAAAAATACAATTGCCTTTAATTCCTAAAGCTTCCAGGCCAATGAAGGCCGCTTTGGAGGTATGGATGCTGAGGGCATTAAACACTTTAGTATTGATCCTTAAACTTGTGATACTGCTTGTAACATTTCACAAGTTAATTAAGGGAATTTGCTAATGTGGGGGGGAGAAGAAATTCTCCCTTTTTTCAAAAATTTTTCTAAGGTCACCTATTGGCCCTACTTCGTTAAACTTGTCTTAAACTTCCTCTTACCTCTCTAAAATTATCTTACAAAGACCGAGATTCTCGATCACTTCGTCATAGAACTTCTTGTCAATAAATCTCCTTATTGAGAACAAGGAAGAATGGATTCAAAAAAAAGGGGGAATCATGAAATTTTTAATGTCTATTGTACTTTTAAGTACAGCGACACTTGCACTTGCCCAAGATCGTATTGATTGGGACAGACGCGGTGGAGAACAAAGAGATCCGAGAGATAGATATGAAAGAGAAAGAGATGGAAGAAGTGGCCGAGTTGAAAGGCCAGAGCGTCCAGGTGACAGACCAGGGGATTCGTATCCGCGCGATCCAAGAGATCACAGACCAGGTGAACGCGACCCACGCTATCCTTTTCCACGTGATCCATATCCACGTGATCCATATCCACGTGATCCATATCCACGTGATCCTTATCCACGTGATCCTTATCCAAGACAAACTAGCTGCCAGGCCAACTTAGTTGATTATTACAATAGAGTTGTTAGAACTTTCACCGGTTCAGGGTATGACTACTATTCAGCATGTGCCGAGGCAGACCGTTTATGCCAAGATATTTTATACGGAAATACTTCACTTGGATATCGCTGTGTAAGATCGACTGGAGGCTATCCTTATCCTGACTACCAAGTAACG